>ERZ808044.1574-NODE-1574-length-11741-cov-3.882116_pt1 | contig 11741 bp, 9 predicted proteins | sample MGYA00380195_ERZ808044 | MGnify/ENA primary metagenome ERZ808044 (study PRJEB31490, sample SAMN06133423) | mouse gut metagenome | isolation source: Z7_2 | host: mice | place: China: Chengdu | collected 2015-05 ...
TTTTTTGTCATGAACTTTTCCTTTGTCAGATAATTTCTATTTTAAGTTCTGTCGATATATAAGATGTAAGTATATATAACTGGTAAATGGATTTATCAGAAGTCGTATAGCACATTGCTAATTTCAAGGAGGATGATAGCATGGGTGTAATGGGTATTGGCAGATCTGACTCTCGAGTTATAAGAATTAAGGATATAAGTGGGAATGTAGTTGCAACAATCAAAACCTCACGTTCGTCCAGCTCTTCTAAGTCATCCGGCAAAAAAAAGAAACCTTTACAATACAATTTTAAACAGATTTCTTCTCAAATTATGCTTTCAAAAACCCCTGCTAATGCGAGAAAGGTTTTAACAAAAGCACGTGGAAAGGTAGCAGAACTTTTGAAAAAGCAAAACTCTGGCAATTTTGATGACCGGGAATTGCGTGCAGCGATTGTTCATGCAAAAAAAATGGAACGTATAGCCAAAAAGCGTATGAAACACCTGCAGCAGGAAGAAGATGCAAAACAAAATAATAATTGGTCTGACAACATAGAAGATCAGGAACTTGAAATGGAAGATATTTTCCGTAACGATGAACTTGATGGAAAAGAAGTAATAGACGACGAATTATTAAAGATTATGCAAGAACTACAGGCTCTTATGGAAGAATCTATGGACGATTTAATGGACAGTTTAACAGATGAAGCAGAATTTAACGATCTAGTAGAAGAGGTTGCAGGTATCATAGAAGATGAACTTGAACCAGAAGAACTTGATCGTTTAAAAAAGAAGCACAGGGCAGATGAACTGCGTGAAATTGCAGAAGCTGATATGAAGTACTTAAGGGCTTTGTTTGACAAACTGGAAAAAGACAAACAATCCTCTCCCATAAACAGCGGTGTTTCCTTAGAGCTTTCCGGAGAAGAGATCCCTGTAGAAATTATTACCGAACCAGTTATGGTGGAAGGTGGGACAATTGATTTTTCCATATAAATTAAAAGAGAATGTTTTTGAAACATTCTCTTTTAATTTATATTTTATTCAGATGTATCCACAATTACAATACTGGAATCACCCTGCAGGGCCTGTTCAATTGCTGCTGCTGCTAATTTTTGAAAGGAGCCATAAGAAGAACTTGCACCGGATATAGCATCAATATTTTCTTCACTTTGACTTTCTAAAAACTGGCTGGCATAATAGCGAGTATATTCATTAGGATATGTACCATTGGAATGCAGCATTGTCTGCATATATGTATTATCCCAGCTTTTGATAAATCCACTTGCATTTTCTGCATTATACTCTACAGAAACAATATTTCCTCCCTTAACCATAATTGTAATAAACTCTTTCCAACCATGACTAAACTCAGCGGCCTGGGCAGTATAGTATCCATCTTGGAGACCTGCTGCTTTATCACCACAAGCTGTTAATGATGAAAGCAGCAAACAAAGAAATATTATGCTTAATATTCTTTTCATTTCTTACTTTCTCCTTTCAAAACAAATTTTTCTACCTGTGATTGAAGCACTTCAGCCTCTTTTGACATTAATCCACTTGATTGTTTCATATCACCGGCATTTTGTAAATTTTTGTCAGCTATAGAAGAAATAACTCCAATCCTATCTTCCATAATCGCCAAAGCATCTTCCTGCCCTTGCACTGCTGTTACCAACTGATCTGAAATTGCACTAATTTGGTCTGTAACAATAGAAATTGCCTGAAAAGATCCTGCTGTATCAGCGGTCAGTTCTACACCTGTTTGTATAATAGTTTTTGTACTGCTTGCCATTTCCACAGCACTTTTTGCCGCTTCAGCACTCCTGGATGCCAGTTGTTTTACCTCATTAGCAACTACAACAAATCCTTTTCCTGCACTTCCTGCCCGGGCTGCTTCTACAGATGCATTTAAAGCCAAAATGCTTGTCTGATAAGCAATATCTTCTATCGTCTTGGCAATTTTAGTAATTTCCTGTGCATTTGTACTAATATCATCCATTGCTTTAGAAAGTGATTCCATCCGTATGTTTGCTTCATAAACACACTGGACAATCTCCTCTGTTTTTATATGTGTCTGACTGCTGCTTTCTGTAACATTATATAATTGTTCCTTTACATGAGATACTTCCTGAACCAATGCCTCTGTAGATTGATTCTGCTCTAATGAAGCCTGATGCAGCTGACCAGATTGTCCATTTAATTCTTCAGATATATATGCAAGACGAGATGCTGCTGACCGAAATCCTGAAATAGTTTCATTCATAGATTGAATAATTGTCTGCAGACTCGTTCTAATTAATTTAAAATCTCCCTTATAATCTACTTCAGGCCTTATACTTAAGTTGTTATCTGCAATTTGAGTCAATACCCTTTGGATATCTGAAATATACTTGTTAATACTTTCAACAGTAGTACTTAAAGTTAGAGTCATTACTTCCAATTCATCCCTTGTCCGGACAGAAATAACCTCTGTATGCAGGTCACCATCGGAAAGAGCAATCATCCTGTTTGTTACCCCTTTAACCGGACGAGAAATGGAGCGTGCCAAACGTAAAACCAAGAAAATGGAAACCAATAATATTACTAAAGTAGACAATATTGCTACATACATTGCTGAATGAATGAAATGATCGTAATCTGCTTTTGGAATTTGAATCACTAATGACCATTGAGTCCCACGAATAGGAGAAAAAGCTACCAGCATATCTTCTCCATCAATTGAATATTCAATGGCACCAGTTTCTCCTGTAATAACACGACTGAGCGTTTTCTCATTTCCTCCGCTTAGCTGCGCCAGTGTATTTTTTGCCAAAATCATAGATTGTTCAGGATGTCCAACAATAATTCCCTGTCGGTTAGCCATATAAGCTATTCCATTTTCACCTATATTAATATTACTAATAACATCATCTAAAAGATCATATTTATAAACACCTACTACATAAAAAGCAGTTTCTCCATCTTCCTTGATAGGCATCCCCATAGTGATACCCAATTCTTCATGAAAAATAGTTGAAGAATCGGTAGTTAGATTATCTGTTTCCTGAAGAAGGGTAAAAAAATTATTTTCCAAACTTTCTGGCGCACCATCAATTCCCTGAATCAAATGTCCGTTCAAATCATATAAGGCAATTGTATGTAATTCATAAATTTCTGCTGCCTCTTTTAGAACTTCTTCCCGATTCTTCCAGGTTGCTGCGGCATCATACTGATTTACGCCTGTTATACTATTAACTTTGAAGACAGAATTCATACGAAAATCTCCTGCAATTGTCATCATTCTGTCTGCCAATAAATGAATATTAGCTTCTACAGTTTTAGCTGACTGTCGAGCCATAGGCTGAATATTATCTAACAAAATATTATTTGCCAAAAATTGCATGGCAAGCATCATAAATACACAGCATACAATAACCAATACTAAAATATTTAGAATTGTGTTTTTTAATATTCTCCCACTAAGACTCCGTTTGATTTTCCGGTTATGGGAGCTTTCCTTTTTCTCAGTCACGTTTCCTACCTCTCCTTTTTCTTTTTAAATACTTTTCTCATATTCCTTAAGAGAATTAACTGCCTGTGGCGCAAGAGGAATGAGAGCAATCATATTAAATATTGTCATAAGCCCAATTCCTACATCGCTTAAATCCCAAACAAATGTATAAGCAGCAAGTCCGCCAATAAATAGCATCACCAGATCCAAAATCTTATATAATGTCTGGAACAGCCAATTATCTCCAAAAAGATACGCAACATTAGATCTCGCATAAAATAAAATACCAATAAACGTTGAAAAGCTGAACAACCATAAAATTACTGCAATAAATATCACACCGATTTCACCCATATGATACTGCATAGAAGTCTGTAAAAGATCCATTCCTTCTAATCCATTTGTCAATTCTGTAGGTGTGAGCAGCATAATCATTGCGGAACAACTACATATTACTATCGTATCAATAAATACTCCAAATGCCTGCAAAAGCCCCTCTTTTGCAGGATGACTAATATCGGCGGCGGCGGCAGCGCATGGAGCAGAACCGGAACCAGCCTCATTAGAAAACAACCCTCGTTTGGCACCATTCATAATTACTGCACCAAATCCTCCTGCAACAGCCTGCTTAAGGCCAAAGGCTTCTAAAAATATTTTTTGAAAGATTTCTGGAAGCTGACCTGCGTTTTTAATAATAATAAAAATTGTAATTAGAAAGTAACAGCCTGCCATTATAGGTACTATGAAGTCCAAAACTTTAACTGTTGCATTTTTTCTTAAAACAATCACTGCGGCAAATGCAACCAGTATAATCGTTGTATAAATTGGAGGAATTTGAAATGCATTTTCAAAAGCAGAGGAAACAGAATTACCAATTACCTGACTAATTCCGCACCAGCAAATCAATCCGGAAAGTGCAAACAAAACTGCTATAATTGATTTTTTGCGTTTACTTCCCTTTTTAATAAACATATGGTGAATATAATAGGCCGGTCCTCCTCTGAACCCACCATAAAGAGGATCCTCCTCCTTATATATCTGCGCCAGAGTACCCTCGGCAAATGCAGTAGAAGAGCCAAGCAAAGCAATAATCCACATCCAAAATACTGCACCTGCACCTCCCATAGAAATAGCTGCTACAACCCCTACCAAATTTCCCATTCCAACTCTTGTGGCAGTAGATACAATTAGTGCCTGCACTCCGGATATTGCATCTTTTTGAGAAATATTTTTTTTCTCAACTGTAACTTTAAGCATTTCCGGAAACAAACGAAAAGGAAGGAATCTGGTTCTCACAGTAAAATAAATTCCAGAAGGGATCAAAATCAACACCAATAGAGAAAGTCCTATTGAACTGCCTCCTGGTAAAGGAATAGTAATTAAATCTCCCCACAATATATGATATATGGCTTTAAAAATACTCATAAAATAGACCTTTCCTTATAAATAATTTAAGAAAAAGCTGAAAACCTCGAAATTAAAGATTTTCAGCTGGAAATTCGTTACTTTTTAGATAATATCATAATTTAATTAACAGTACAAGAATTAAGACGTTTTTTGAAAAAGAATATGTTAAATAAAATTATTTTACTGCATGAAATAATTTTTGAAAAATACCTACATGAAAACAATATCCTGCTCCTCCGGCAAAAATTGATAAAATTACAATGCCTGATACGATAATAGCTGTTTTTCTTTGATTAATATCTTTTTTTACTTCCATATTATTAGAATAAAAAGATGCTTCCGAATTTTGTTTTGATGATTCCTCACTAGAAATAAGGGAGGCAGTGTTACCATTGATGTTTGTGTTAATATATTCTTTACTGACTGCAAAATTATCTGTATTTTGTCTGGAATTTATAGTTTTTGCAGATTCTATATCTGTTGTCTTTTGGTTACTGTTCTCCACCATTGTTTTAGGAAGCGTTTTACTTTCCCCACCGCTGATGCCTTCTGCATTAGCTATTGTTGAATGAACAGTTTCTGTTTCTGCATTTATAATTTCTGATGCTGTATCTTCATTTGATAACGCATCTATATTAAGAGTTTTTGCACTTAAATTTTCGTTTGTATTGCTTTCCCCCTCTTGTGTTTGTAACTGTTCTGTATCTGAATTTGTAAAAGTATTATCAGGGTCTTTCTGTGGTTCCTTTGGCGGTTTCATAATAGATGTTCCTCCTCCACGATTACCACCCTGATCTTCTGCAATCTGCAGATTGCCAGCCGCACATCGCAGTATATTAGAATAATATTTGGTTTTATTATGATTACCTGTCAGTCTAAGATACAGATATGGATATTTTGCAGTATCCCACTGTTCAATTGGCAACGAAATAAAAAAACCATCTACAAGATTTGACGTAGTTGATACATCATCTGCAATCCATTCGTTTCCATCAAAAGAATATTCGTATGTAACTGTCATTGGTAGATGATCTTCTGCCTTCATGTAACTGCCCTTAAAATAATACACCTGTCCATTCATAAACCCATTGACTTCCATAAACGTCAATGAGTAATCATTATAAACTACTGTACATACTGGCGGTGCCGAAAATGCAGCATCGGAAAAAGATCCTTCTGCTAAAAACCGCATTCTATTTTCCTGCTCCTTTTCGGTTCCTGAAAGATCCCATGAAACCTGTACCTGCTTATTAGAATACATTTCTCCCTGAGAATTAACGCTACATTTTATTTCTGCTGGAAGCACATCTTCCGCAATCTGATCTCCATCTACAATAACACAAACAGGCTCGTAATCTACGACAAAAGAAGTGTTCGCATAATGAACTTTTCCTGATATACGGCAGTCCTCTAATACTAGCCCGGAATCTTCCTCCTGCCACAATGCATATACTTTTTCAGGCTGATTACTTTCTATTGTAATACCGCTAAGAGAAAGAAATCCTCCTTTTGCTACCCGTATAATATCCTTTCTATTTTCTGCCTGTCCTTGAAATATAAGATGATAATTACTACGCAGTTCTATTTGTCCGGTTACAGTAATTGTAAAATTATTTGTATCAATAAAAATAAATGTCTGCTTGTTCATATTAGGATTAGAATAGTAATCATAAACTCCATCCAAAACCACATTATCCAATAACTTTACCTTACCACCTGTATTTTTATGTGACTCCATCCACTCTACTAATTCCGCACCAGTAGATACAGAATCTGCTTTTTCATTTGACGTCTCACTAGCCATTATTTCAATAGAATCAAACCAATATAATGAAAATGCAATCATAAAGCTTATTATACTCAAAAAAACCTTTTTATTTTTCATATGCATCCTGCCTCGCTTGTTTTTGACAGTTACTGATTATGATAATAAATATATATCAAAGATGCCGATTGCACAAGACTATTTAGCGTAACTGTAGAAAATGGATAATTTTATTTTAATATTTATCAAAATAAAAAGCAAAATATTTCTTTTTAAATTCCGTTACTCTATTTCTGGGCAAATATATTTTGTCTCCATTATCTACATGTATTTCTTCCCTGTTCATTGTAATAATATGATTTAAATTTAAAACATAGGAACTGCCACATTTTAAGAACTGCGGATACATCCCTAATATTTCATATAATTCTCCACTTGTCATTCTTACTTTAATTTGTTCACCCTCTATATGTAAGATTTGATAATTTTTTTGTGTTTCGCAATAAATAATTTGATCCTGATGTACCTGCCTTAAGCCATTAGATGTCTTAATTACAACAAAATTCTTTTCTTCTTTTCTGATTACCTCAAACGCTATATCCATGGCATGGAAAAATCTATCTTTGTCCAAAGGTTTAACTAAATATTGAAGTGCATCTACCTGATATGCTTCCAATGCGTATTCTGTTGATGCAGTTAAAAAAATAACTGGAATATCATATCCTTCCTTACGTATTTCCTTCACTGCTTCCAGACCTGTCTTTTCTTTCATAACAACATCAATAAGCAAAAGATCCGGCAAATAATTTTTTTCATGAATTTTATCAACTAATAATTGAGCATTTTCAAATCGTTTTGATTTATATTTCAGCAAACTATTTATTTCTTTATATTTTCCCAATAGGATTTCTATCTTTTCGAGTTCAGATATAATATCATCACACAAAGCTATTTGATACATTTTTAATGTCATCCTCCCATCCTGTCAATAATTTATAATTCTATTTTATTATATTTTTTCAACAAAAAAAGCATTAGGCAATGATTGTTACCTGACGTTTACTTTCGTACTGGAAAAAGAAAAATTTTTAAGCTATGATAAAGTTATATAAAATTGAAATATTTCAAGGAGAAAAGGCATGTATAAAATTTTATTGGTGGATGACGACTCTATTATATTAAATGATAATAGGACATATTTTAATGCAAGAGGTTATGAAGTTGTCTGCGCAGATACAGCCGGAAAAGCGGAAGAAATTATTTTATCCAATGCATTAGACTGTGTCATTTTGGATATAGACTTACCTGATATGAATGGATTTGCCTTATGTGAAAAAATACGCTCAAAAACAAGTTTACCTATTGTTTTTCTCTCTGGTTATACAGAAGAAGAAAATCGTATTCGTGGACTTAGTATTGGTGGAGATGACTATGTATGCAAACCCTATAGTTTAAAAGAGCTGGAACTTCGAGTACAGGCACGTATTCGTTCCGGCAGAGCAGCCGAGCCTCCAAAAACTCTTACTTATGGATTATTTTCCATTTATCCTGCCTCCTGCAGTGCAAGTTATAAAGATCATACTGTTGATTTTTCTTCCTATGAATTTGATGTACTATACTTTCTTGCAAAACATCCTGATGAAATTTTTACTCCAGATCAAATTTATGATTCTGTGTGGAAAGCACCAATTAATAAAGGTCAAAAATCTTTGCAGGTTATTATGGGACGTATCCGTAAAAAGCTTTATGAGCTTTGTCCAGATCATGATTATATTCAGACTAAACGATATAAAGGATATTTATTTGTTCCAGACAAATAATCTGTTATTTGACCATATTACCTCTATACATGTTGTCCTCTTTTATAACGGAGATTATAATGAAACAAACTTTATTATTTAAATCCTTTATTCAGACAATCCTGATAACTGTCTTTACAATTATTTTTACCCTGATTGGACTATCAATTATTATTAATCATGATAATAAATATATAACAAAAGCGGAAATTACACAGGAAAATTTTTCAATCATCCCGGAAAAAGGTTATTGCGCTCTTGTAGACGGCTGGGAATTGTATCCTGACGCCTTACTTTCCCCAGATGATTTTTTATTTGAAACGCCATCTTACTATTCCACATGGGCAGGCCAGTATCCAAACCTTGCATTATTTCATAAAGATAAAAATCCTTACGGAACTGCTACATGGCGTCTGCACCTTAAAGGAAATGGAAGTCTTGTGACTCTTTATTTGCAGGAACCTCTCTGTGCAGCCAATGTTTTTGTAGATGGAAATTGCCTTGGTGGACCAGGCGAAGTAACTCCTGAAAACTACTTACCTTTAATTAAAGACACTGCTTATTCTTTTTTGCTTGAAAATGACACAGAATTAATTATTCAAACTACAAATTATTCCCATTATTATGGCGGTATCTGGTATGCACCTGTAATTGGGGATCCTGATAGTATTGCGCACCTTATTGCTGCACGTATGTTGATCTATGGTCTGCTTTTCTTTTCTTCCCTCACCCTTTCACTATTTTGTATTATTCTTTGGAAACGTAAAAATACAACTTCTAATTCTGTTGAATTTTATTTTGGTATGTTAAGTTTTTCTTTTGCCTTGAGAATCTGTTATCCTTTTTTAAGACTATTTGGCGCACCGCTTATACGTATCCTTTACGCAATTGAGGATGTGGCAGCTCTCTTTACCATTTATTTTTCAATCCAAATTTCGATCCTTTTATTTTTACCAGCTGTAAAAAATCATATAAAAAAAATTACGCATAAAGTTCTTATAATTATTTGTGGTGGAATGTGCGGCTTTTCCTGCATTTTTCCTCTATTTATACTTCCTTCTGTTCCCAGCTTTGTATTATTGTATGGTTTAATTATTTCCTGGTATAAGGTCATCACCTCTCTTTTTTTAATCAGTCTTACTTCTTATGGTTGTTTTACAAATCTTCTGCATACAAAGATTATCTTTTCCGCGGCAATTGCAAATGCTATTTGCCTTCTTTACAGTGTTTTAACAATTGGATATTATGAACCTTTTATTGGTGCGTATCTGGACGAATATGGGTCATTTTGCATGGTCATAGCTTTTGCTGTTTTAATGGTTAAACGTAGTCGAATGATATCAGACGAAAACATAAAGCTTAATCTGAATTTACAGGAAGAAGTCAACGAAAAAACTAAATATTTACAAGAACTCCTTGTAGAAAGAGGACAGTTAATTTCAGAGTTAGGACACGATATGAAGTCTCCTTTAACTTCTCTCTCAAACATGGCACAAATTATCCGCATAAATAATATCATGCTGGATGAGGACACATACAAAAGGATACTTCATATAGAAGAACAATGTGATATTTTATCTGACCGCCTTAAATCTATTCAGGAAATAGCTTCCCAAACAAGTTCCCCTATCCAAATGGAGCCAATAGTACTAAATACGTTTCTTTCAGATTTTTACCATAACTATCGTCCTATTATAGAACTTTATGGGCCAAACTTTCTTAAAAATATAACGACTCAATCATGCTCTGTTATGGCAAATCGTGAACAGCTTTTCCGTGCATTAGAAAACCTGATATATAATGCTGCTGATTTCACGCCTCCTGATGGAAAAATTATACTTTCTCTTACGATAAAAGAAACCTATGCCTACATCACTATCTCAGATACAGGATGTGGAATAGCAGAAGAAAATTTACCTAATATTTTTAAGCGGTCATATACTACACGTAGTGACAAAGGAGGACAAGGATTAGGACTTGCCATTACTCGTACTATCATTTTAGAGCATGGAGGAAAAATTGATGTTTCTTCCAAACTAGGAAAAGGAACAACATTTTCTATATGTCTTCCTTTATTCTTAGAGTAATCTTCTTTTTGACACAATCTAAAGTACTAACTACTTTTTTATTATAATTCTTCTGTTTTTTCTATATAATTGCCAGTAATATCGTGCCGGCTGTAATACATACTACACCCAAAATAGATTTTTTTGTCAGCTTTTCATGGAATACAACCCATGAAAAAACAATTGTGACCAGAATGCTCAGTTTATCAATCGGTACCACTACACTGGCAGGACCAATCTGAAGAGCACGATAATAACATATCCAGGAAGCTCCTGTTGCAAGCCCGGATAGTCCTATAAAACCAAGTTCTTTCTTCTGTATTTTTTTTACTTCCTGCTGTTTTCCAGTAATAAAAACCATTCCCCATGCCATCACCAAAACAACCGTTGTCCGAATCGCTGTGCCGAGATTAGAATCAATCCCTTCAATCCCGATCTTCCCCAAAATTGCAGTCAAACTGGCAAAAACTGCAGATAAAACTGCATAGATCAGCCAGCCTCCGCCTTGTTTATCCATATCTGATATTGATTTTTTTCTGGAAATCATTAGCAATGTTCCAATGCCGATCAGTACAATAGATATTGCCTTTCCCCATGTAATTCCCTCATCTAAAAAAATTAGTGCCAACAAAATTGTAAGTACCGTACTGGATTTGTCAATCGGCACAACTTTATTAATATCACCTTTTTGCAGAGCATGAAAATAACATAGCCATGATGCTCCTGTAGCCAAACCCGATAAAAGAAGAAACAACAGGGTTTTTCCATCAATCTTTGTAATTCTAGTCCAAGTTCCCGTAATCAGAACCATTAGCCATGAAAACAGCAGTACTACAATAGTTCGAACAGCAGTTGCAACATTTGAATCTGTTTTGCGAATCCCACACTTTGCAAGAATAGATGTAATTCCCGCAAAAAAAGCGGAACCAATTGCATAAAATATCCACATAACAACATCCTTCCTATATTAATAATATCTCTATGTTATCCTAAAAAATTATATTTTGAAAAATGCAATATCAGAATTTATTACTGTAAATTCTAGTAAGCAATAGATGTCAGGCTTTGTCAGTCATTTTTATGTAAATGAAAAAACATTAAAAAATCGAAGAATGATATCCTTCGATTTTTTAATGCTTTGAAGCGTCCCCGAGACGACTTGAACGTCCGACCTATCGCTTAGGAGGCGATCGCTCTATCCAACTGAGCTACGAGGACATCTTAAATTAATCG
>ERZ808044.1576-NODE-1576-length-11734-cov-7.382689_pt1 | contig 11734 bp, 9 predicted proteins | sample MGYA00380195_ERZ808044 | MGnify/ENA primary metagenome ERZ808044 (study PRJEB31490, sample SAMN06133423) | mouse gut metagenome | isolation source: Z7_2 | host: mice | place: China: Chengdu | collected 2015-05 ...
ATTTTACAAGGAAAAACGTCAGTTTTTCCAATAAAGTTTTTTGTCCAACTTTTTTTCAAAAAAGTTGGTGGGTGTGGGTGAAACCCACAAAAAGACTTTATCGACAGGCTCAAACTCCCTAAATAGAAAGGGAGTTTTCAGACTGTCAAAAACCTTGAGACTTCGTCTCAAATTCTCACTTCTTTCTTAAAAGAAAGAAGCAAAGAACTTTAAACGGAAACTACGTTTCCTTAAATCAACGATTTTAAGAAGTATATTATAATTTATTTACTTCTTCCATCCATACATGATTATATGCATCAGAAGGCATTCTCCAATCACCACGAGGAGAAAGTGATATTGTGCCTACTTTTGGACCATCTGGCATACAGGAGCGTTTAAACTGTTGCATGAAAAATCTATGATAAAAATTCTTAAGCCATTTTAATAATGTTGCTCTTTCATATTCTCCTTGGAAAGCATTTTCAGCCAAAAAGAGTATTTTGGAAGGAGAAAAACCAAAGCGTACAACATAATATAAGAAGAAGTCATGAAGTTCATAAGGACCAACAATTTCTTCTGTTTTTTGGTTAATATTGCCTTTTTCATCAGGAGGCAGTAATTCCGGGCTGACAGGAGTATCTAATACATCAAGCAGTATTTCATTTGCTTTTTGAGAAAGAGAACCATATTCTGCTATCCAGCGTACAAGCACTCTTATCAATGTTTTCGGTACACCTGCATTGACACCATACATAGACATATGGTCACCATTATATGTTGCCCAGCCAAGTGCTAATTCTGAAAGGTCACCTGTACCCACAACAAAGCCGTTTTCTTTGTTAGCAATATCCATTAATATTTGTGTGCGTTCTCTTGCCTGTGTGTTTTCATATGTGACATCATGTATAGAAACATCATGTCCAATATCTTCAAAATGTTGTAAAGCTGCTTTTTGTATAGAAATTTCACGAGTTTGTATACCTAATGCCTCCATAAGAGAAAGCGCATTTTGATAAGTTCTGTCTGTTGTGCCAAATCCTGGCATGGTAATACCAATAACGTGTTTTGGAGAAATACCTAAATAATCACACGCTTTTACAGATACTAATAATGCAAGTGTAGAGTCTAATCCGCCAGAAATGCCAACAACAACTGATTTTGCTTTTGTATGCTCTATTCTTCTAGCAAGCCCAGCAACTTGTATATTGAATATATCTTGACAACGTTTGTCTAAATATTCATTGTTTTCTGGTATAAAAGGATGTGGTTTTACAATACGTTGTAATTCTTTTATGCTTGTCTGTGGTTTCATAGAAAATATAATTTCTCTAAAAGCAGTATGACAGTTTTGATTTTCTGCAAAAGTAGTATTTTTCATTCTGTCATTTTGTAGCAATTCTAAATCCACGTCAGCATATATTAATTGTGTTTCTTTCATAAAACGTTCAGATTCTTTTAAAAGTGTACCATTTTCATATATCAAACCATGACCACTAAATACCATGTCTTGTGTGGATTCTCCTATACCAGAAGAAGAATATACATATGCAGCAATACAACGTGAAGATTGCTGAGAAATTAATTGCTTTCTATAATCATATTTTGAGGCAAGTTCATTGCTTGCAGAAGGATTTAACAATATAGTAGCACCAGATAATGCTTGATAACTGCTAGGAGGAATGACACTCCATAAATCTTCGCAAATTTCAATACCGATTTTACAGTAAGGTATGTGTTCTGATTTAAAAATTAAATCTGTGCCAACAGGTACTTTTTGTCCACAAAGTACGATTTCATTTGATAAAAGCTGTTTGGCAGAAGAAAACCAACGTTTTTCTTGAAATTCGCTGTAGTTTGGCAAATAGCTTTTAGGAACAATACCTAAAATATTGCCTTTATATATTGCAACTGCACAATTAAATAATTGATTATCTATTACAATAGGTATTCCTACTACTGCGAATACATCAATATCTTGAGATGCTTTTACAATATCATTAAGCCCTTTTTCAGCATATTCTAAAAGGGAATGTTGAAAAAATAAATCCCCACAGGTATATGCTGTAATAGATAATTCGGGAAAAACAAGTATCTGTATTTGCTTTTCATTTGCCTGCTGTAATATTTGTATCAATTCCTCTGTGTTGTAAATGCAATCTGCTAATTTACATTTTGGTAAAGCAGAACCCACTCTAATAAAACCATACATTACAATATCACTCCTCTTTTTAAAATAGAAATTTAAAGTTAGTATTTTTGATATTTAAAATTTACGGAATAAACCAATTACTTTACCTAATATTTTTACATCTTTTGTGATAATAGGGGACATAGTAGCGTTTTCAGGCTGAAGACGAACATAATCTTTTTCTTTATAATACCTTTTGACAGTGGCAGAATCTTCTAATAATGCTACAACAATATCTCCATTATCGGCAGAAGACTGTTGACGTACTAATATCAAATCTCTGTCAAATATGCCAGCATCTATCATACTCTCTCCTTTTACACGTAACATAAACACATCTGTATCATAATTTAATAAATTTACGGGTAATGGGAATGTATCTTCTATATTCTGTACGGCAAGTATAGGAGTACCTGCTGTAATTGTTCCCACAATAGGCACTTCAATTACATCTTTTTTATCAGTTTGGTCCAATATTTCTATTGCTCGTGGTTTCGTTGGATTACGACGAATATATCCCTTTTTTTCTAGTCTGGAAAGATGAGCGTGTACAGTAGATGTAGATTTTAAACCAACTGCTTGACAAATTTCACGAACAGAAGGTGGATACCCTTTTTTTTGTACTTCTGATTTTAAATATGATAATATTTGCTGTTGTTTTGCTGACAACTCTCGCATAATAATCACCTCATTTATTTATAATATCTATATATTATTGCTATTACTATAACATAGATTATATATAAAATCAAATATATGTTCGTTATATTGATATGATTTATAATCATATAAAATAAATTTTGCAATACATCATATTGATGATATTGTCATAAAAGTGCAAAAATAGTATACTAAAGCAATAATGACAATGAAAGGAGTATATAGTATGGAAGCGCTCCCTATATTTATGAATTTAGAGGGAAAAAAAATATTAGTAGTAGGTGGAGGAAATGCAGCCTTTATTAAAATAAAAACAGTATTAAAAACGGGAGCAGATATTTATGTAGTTGCAAAAGAGTATGCTCAGAAAACACAAAAAATATTAGAAGAATATCATATCAATTATGAAAAAAGGGGAATAAAACAACAGGATTTGGATAATGTTTTTATTGTATTTGCGGCGGCAGAAAAAAATATAAATGATAGTATTGCAATATGGGCAAAGGAACGAAAAATATTATGTTGTAAGGCAGATGGAAAGGGAGATTTTATTGTGCCATATCATAAAAGAGAAGGTAATTTAACAGTTGCTGTTAGTACAGATGGATTGTTTCCACTAATGGGTAAAAAAATTTGTGAAAATATAGATTTTTCTGTAGGAAATGATTTGGTATATTTAGGAGAACAAAGAAGAAAAATATTGCATGATATAAAAGATAAAAAAGAAAGTAAAAATGCATTGCAACAGTTATTAAAGGAGTATAATACGTATGAAAAAAATAATTAAAATTGGTACAAGAGCAAGTCAACTTGCTGTAAAACAAGCAGAATTAGCAAAGCAAACAATACAAACCGTATTAAAAGATACAGAAATTGAAATTGTAACAATTAAAACAAAGGGCGATAAAATTTTACATAAAACGCTTGATAAAATTGGAGGAAAAGGACTTTTTGTAAAAGAAATTGAAAGTGCGCTTTTAGATGGTACGATTGATATTGCTGTGCATAGTATGAAAGATATGCCTGATGAAATGCCAAAGGGTTTGGAATTGGGTGCGGTATTAAAAAGAGAAAATCCTATGGACGCATTAGTATGTGCTAAAAATATAACATGGGAAAATTTGCCCAAAGGAGCAAAAATAGGAACAGGAAGTCTAAGAAGAAAAACACAACTTTTGGCTTTCAGAAATGATTTGAATATCGTTCCCATTCGAGGCAATATTATGACACGACTTCAAAAATTAGAAACAGAATTGGATGCTGTTGTATTGGCTGTTGCAGGACTCATTAGAACAGAACAGCAACATAAAATTTCACATATATTTCAATTAAATGAAATGATACCAGCAGCTTGTCAAGGGATATTAGCATTACAAATTAGAAAAAGAAATGATTTTTTAAAACAAGTTATGAAAAATATAACAGATAGTCATGCGGATATTTGTCAAAGAGCGGAAAGAGCTTTTTTAAATGAAATTGGAGCAGATTGTCATGCACCAGCAGGAGCTTTGGCTAATATAGAAAACGATAAAATATATATGAAAGCTATGTTTTATACAGATGAATTACTGATTTCAGAAGGATATGATAGTATTCAAAATGCAGAAGAATTAGGAAGAAAATTGGCAATGCAGATACAAAAACAAAGTTCTATTCATTTTATGTGAAATTATGATGTTGATTGTGGAACACCCAATTAAAAACTTTTATATCACATAATTTGAAAGAAATATTATAAAGAGGTGCATAATATGAAAAAAGGAAAAGTATATATTGCAGGAGCCGGTCCAGGAGATGAAAATTTAATTAGTGTTCGTGCTATGGAATTGGTAAAGCAAGCAGATGTCATTGTATATGATAGATTAGCAGCAGAAAGATTTTTGCAGTATGCAAATAAAGAATGTGAAAAAATCAACGCAGGAAAACAACCTCAAAATCATAGATTAAATCAAAAACAAATCAATCAAGTGTTAATAGAAAAAGCAAAAGAAGGAAAAAAGGTATTGCGTTTAAAAGGAGGTGACCCCTTTTTATTTGGTAGAGGAGGCGAGGAATGTGAGGAACTTCAAAAAGCAGGAATTAGCTTTGAAGTAATACCGGGTATTTCTTCTTTTTATTCTGTTTGTGCTTATGCAGGTATACCAGTAACACATAGAAATTGTGCGTCTTCTTTTCATGTTTTTACAGGGCATAGAGCAGAAAATGAGGAATTAGATTATAAAACAATAGCAAATATGGAAGGTACACTTTTATTTTTAATGAGTATGAAAAACTTGTCTTTGATAAGTAAGAAATTGATAGAGCAGGGAAAAAATGAATATACTCCCACAGCAGTAATACAATGGGGTACAACAAGCAAACAGAAAAGTGTAACAGCATATTTAAAAGATATTGCTCAGGTAGCAGAACAGCAATGTATTGGACACCCTTCTGTTGTAATTATAGGAGATGTAGTAAAACAAAGAATGGATTGGCAAAAATATAGACCTCTTTTTGGAAAGCATATTGTTCTTGCCGGAAGTGGAGAAAGTGCATTGGAGTCAAAAAAAATATTGCAACAGGAAGGTGCAGAGGTCACAATATATTCTGCTATTGAAATCATAGAACAAGAAAATAATTTAATACAAGAAATGAATAGACTGCATAAATATACATGGATATTTTTTACAAGCGTTCATAGCGTGAAAGTGTTTTTTCATGCTATGAAAAGTCAGAAAAAGGATATTAGAACATTGCAAGGAATTGGTATCTATTGTATTGGAGAAAAAACAAAAGAAGAAGTGGAAAAAAGAGGTATTTTTGTAGATAGAATACCACAATATTATAACAGTAAGTGTGCAGCAGAAGAAATGGAAAAATTTTTAAATAAAAATGATAAAATATTGTTTCCAGCATCAGAATTAGCAAATACTGTTTTAGAGCAAAAGGCAAAAGATATAGGGGTAGAAATGGTGAGAGTAACAGCATATTTGAATCGTATGCCTACAGACGAAACAGCAAAGCAATATATTAAAAAAGAATTTGAAAAAGGGAATATAGATGCTGTAGCATTTTTTAGTTCTTCACAAGTAAAAAATTTATTTTTGATAGCAGGAGAAAGTATTCAAAAATGCCAGCTTTTTGCAATAGGTGATAGCACAGAACAAACCATATTAGATATGGGAGCAACTGTAACAGCAAAGGCAGATATTGCAACAGCAAAAGGATTAGCGGAAAAAATAAAACAAATATTGATATAAAAAATGATGGTGGATAATGTGATTTTGCTATCAATTCTTACATTTTATTTACGAATGAAAGAAATGTATTGAGTACAAAATATAAATATGATAAAATACCATAAAATAAGTCAAAATATGATATATTTTTATATTCTGATAATACAATGATTATGAAACAAAATCATATTAGTCTATATAATAGTATGAGGTGGCTTATGGATTATAGAAGATTAAGAAAAAATGAAGCAATTAGAAATTATGTAAAAGAAACAAGAGTCCATTTAGAGGATTTAATATACCCTTTATTTATTGTGGAAGGGGAAAATATAAAACAAGAAATTAGTGCAATGCCTGGAAATTATCATTTTTCTATTGATAAATTGTTAGAAGAAGCAAAGGAATTGTTAGAAATGGGTATACAAGGTGTGTTGCTTTTTGGTATTCCTGACTATAAAGATGATATGGGTACAACAGCATATTGTGAGGGTAATATCATTGAAAGGGCAATAAAAGCATTAAAAAAATCTGTTCCAGAATTATATATTATTGCAGATGTTTGTCTTTGTGAATATACTAGCCATGGACATTGTGGTGTTCTTTGCGGTAGTCATGTGGATAATGAGAAAACATTACCTCTTTTGGCAAAAGCAGCAGTAAGTTATGCCAAAGCAGGTGCAGACTGTGTTGCACCTTCTGATATGATGGACAATAGAGTAGAATATATTAGAAAAGCATTATATGAAAATGATTGTCAAGATGTTGCTATTATGTCATATAGTGCAAAATACTGTTCCGCTTTTTATGGACCTTTTAGAGAAGCAGCTCATTCTGCACCAAAGTTTGGAGATAGAAAAAGTTATCAAATGGACCCAGCAAACAGAAAAGAAGCACTGAAAGAAGTAGAAAAAGATATTGCAGAGGGTGCAGATATTGTCATTATCAAGCCAGCATTGCCTTATTTAGATATATTATGGCAGGTTTCACAAAGCGTTCATGTACCTGTTTGTGCTTATCAAGTGAGTGGTGAATATGCTATGATAAAGGCAGCAGAAAAAATGAACTGGATAGATGGTAAAAAGGCAGCAATGGAGAGTTTGACAGCAATAAAAAGAGCTGGTGCAGATATGATTATTACATATTTTGCAAAAGATTTTGCAAAGAATTTTACAGAATAAAAAAAGAAAAATTGATTTCCTATTTATTATGAAACGATAATGTAACAGAGGTGTAACACCGATGTAACGCGAAAATGTTACAATAGTGATATTGATGTAACATCAATGTAACGCTAAAAATGTTACACTAGTAATAGTAATGTAACGCAAAAGTGTTACAATGGTAACATTGATGTAACAAAACATAGAATAAAATGTAACATAGAGATAGAGATAGAGAAAGAGATAGAGATAGAGATAGAGAAAGAAAAAGAAAAAATAAAAAAGAAAAAAATTTCGCTACGCTCAATAGGGGGTTTTTAAAATTAAAACATTGAGACTTTTTGAGACTTTTTGTATTTTATAATCATTGAAAATCCTCTGTTGCTTATTTCTCAAAATATCCGTTGCTTGTTTTTCAAAATATCCTTTGACAATATGGAAATACAGAAAGGAGAATACTTATGTTAATATGGATTGTAATGTTAGGTATCATCGGTTTGGCACTTGTAATTGCTGAGGCATTTATACCAGGATTTGGTATATTTGGCGTTGCAGGAAGTATTGCATTAATCAGTTCCATTGTAATAGCAGGTATAAAATATGGTTTTGCCGTATTTTTGATTATGATTGCTGCTTTTATAATATTATTATTGTTATTTATACGTTTTGTAAAAACAAAAAAGGTATATGATAAATTTGTTTTGAATGATGTTTTAAATACAAAAGATTTTGACGAAACTATATTACAAGATATGGAAGGTAAAAAAGGTATGAGTATTACAACAATACAGCCTTATGGAAAAATGGAAGTAGAAGGAATGCAAATAGATGTGTGTTCTGAAGGAGGATATATTGAAAAAAATAAAATGATTGAAATTATTCAAGTAAAGGGAAAAACAGTTGTTGTAAAAGAAGTGAATTAAATTTTGTTGTGTTTAATATAAAATAATAAAGGAGGTTTTATTATGCCGTTTATAGGAGCAGGTGTTGTTGTTACCATTATTGCTATTATTGTAATTATTAGTATATTTTTAAGTTTTGTACCATTAGGACTTTGGATTTCTGCTGTTTCAGCGGGAGTAAAAGTAAGCATATTCTCATTGATTGGTATGAGGATGAGGAGAGTTAGTGCAGCAAGAATTATACGTCCTTTGATTAAGGCACAGAAAGCTGGTATGGATGTCAATGCAAATCAGTTAGAAAGTCATTTGCTTTCTGGCGGTCATGTAGATAATGTTGTAGATGCTTTGATTGCAGCACATAGAGCAAATTTGGATTTGTCATTTGAAAGAGCAGCAGCAATTGATTTGGCAGGAAGAAATGTTTTTGAAGCGGTAAAAATGAGTGTTACACCTAAAATTATTGAAACTCCTTGGATTTCTGCTGTTGCGATTGATGGTATAGAAGTAAAAGTAATTGCAAAAGTAACAGTAAGAGCAAATTTGGCTAGATTGGTTGGCGGTGCAGGAGAAGAAACCATTATAGCTAGAGTTGGAGAAGGCATTGTCACAACAGTAGGTTCTTCACAACATCATAGTAGTGTATTGGAAAATCCAGATTCTATATCAAGAACAGTATTGGGAAAGGGACTGGATAATGGTACAGCATTTGAAATATTGTCTATTGATATTGCAGATGTGGATATTGGAAGAAATATAGGAGCAAATTTGCAGATACAACAAGCAGAGGCTGATAAACAAATTGCACAGGCAAAAGCAGAAGAAAGACGTGCTGCTGCTGTGGCAAAAGCGGAAGAAATGCGAGCAGAAGTGGAAAAAATGAAAGCAAAAGTAATTGAAGCAGAAGCACAAGTACCTATGGCATTAGCAGAAGCATTAAGAAGTGGTAATTTGGGTGTTATGGATTACTATAAATTGCAAAATGTGCAAGCAGATACTGCAATGAAAGATAATATTGGTAAAACAGATTTCACAAAAGTAATGCCTAAAAAAGAAATATAATATATAATGAAAGATACCGAAAAGAATCGGTAGCTCAGTTTGTCAAAAAAGTGATTTATAATAAATTTGATAAAAGTTAGAAGTTTTTGGGGAAACTTTTTTCATTTGTGAAAAGTTTCCCCAGGTCTACGCTTCGCTCCGGTCGGTGCTAGACGAACGTCCACTGGACGTTCAGCACCCCTTCAAAAACACGCTTGGAGCATGAAGAACCTAAGACCTTGGAGCTTTGCTCCAAACCACACAAGCTTTTTGAAAAAAGCTTGACCAAAAACTTTCGGGGAAAACTTCGTTTTCCCATCTGTAAACAGAAGTTTTTTGACAGCCAGCCAGTATATTTAAAATACTGGCTTTTATAAGTACTGATTAATACTAGTTGTTTCTATTTATTTTTTGGTTCTCCTCTATACCATTTTGCCGCCGTTTCAGGTAATATAGAATTGATATATGTTTCTGTTGCAAATTCAAGTCCTGCAAAGCCACCTATTCTTGGTAGTATTTGTATTGTCCAATGTAGACTTTTATCATCAGTTTTTATTTCTTCTGTACCACCCTCTATAAAACAAATATTATAGCTAATGTCATCTCTTAATTCTGTAATACGTTTTAACATACTTTTTAATATTACAGCTAAATCTTTTAAATGGTTTTTATCTAAATCGGCAAAAGAACAAATATGTTTTTTAGGTATTAACCATATCTCATAAGAAAAGCGTGATGCATAGGGAGCAATGGCAATAAAATGCTCTGTTTCACTGCAAACACGACTTTTTTTGTTTTTTTCCCATGCAATCATATCACATATAATACAGCTGTTATGTTCCTTTTGATATTGTTTTGATGCATTTTGATATGTGATTTGTCTTTTTGATACAGCAGGTAATCCAATTAACTGCCAATGGGAGTGCTGTATAGACATACCAGCATCTGCTCCAGCATTTTTAAATATTTGTACTTGTTTGATATTTTGTTTTTGTTTGATATATAAAAAACGTTTTTGCAAAACAGTTAGTACATTTTCTAAATGCTCTAATGTAAATTGTTCTATTGTTTCATTATGATTAGGGGTATCCACTACCACTTCATGCACACCTACTGCTGGAATTGTTTCATAAAAACTTTCTTTTTCTATTGTTTCACTGCAATGACTTTCTACAGCAGGAAAGCGATTGGGAAATACTCTTATACTCCAATTTTCTTCTCTATCTTGAAATATTGCCTCTGTTGTTTTATATTCATTTCCTTTGCAAAAAGGACAAGTGTTTTTTTCTGTTTGTTTTTTTGTCATTTTTTTTTCAAATTCATAAGGTCTTTTTTGGCGATTTTCTGCATATAATATCCATTCTTGTGTCAGTTTATTTTTTCGCATTTCAGACATAATAACACTCCCTTTATTTCAGTTTTTATAATGTATAAAATTATATGAGCAAAAGTGTTTTATAAACAGCTATCGGTAAATAATAAAAAGTAATATTTAAAAGTTTAAACAATTTTATTAAAATTACTCTCCTTGATATAAAAACCATTCATTAATATTATCAAAAACATTATTTTCTAATGGTTTAATATCTCCATGTACTTTGTCAGAAGAAAGTACTATAAAATTACGAAAAGCAATACTGATATAAGGTAATTCTTCTGCAATCTTTTTTTGTAGATTGCTATATGCCATTTTAATATCTTCGTCTTTTACACTATTATATGCTACACCTAAAAGTGCGTCCATATCTCCATTTTGATAGCGAGCATAATTTGTTATATTAATTTGTGCAGAATGAAGCATAAAAGAGTAATTTGGTACTACTGAAAAATGCCAGCCTCCTATAAATAAATCAAAATCCCCTGATTGCAATTTTTGTGTATAAATATCATAGGGTTGTCCATCTAATGATACACTTGCTCCAATTCCTCTTAATTCATCACCTAAACGCATGGCAATTTGTTTTCTAATTTCATTTTCTGTATTATATAATATAGAAATATGAAATGTTTCTGACAATTCATTTGTTGTTCTATCTAATATACCATCTCCGTTTGTGTCTTTCCAGTTAGATGCTTCTAAATAATCTTTTGCCTGCCTTGAATTAAAATCATATGTGTTTACTTCTGGCTCATAAAACCAGTATGTGGGATTAATGGGACTTTCTGTAATGTAAGCACGTCCTAAATATATACTTTCTAATATAGACTGTTTTGGTGTAATATGTGCAATCGCTTTTCTAACGTTACTATCTTGAAATAAACTTTTTGAAAAATTAAATCCTACAAAATCGTAATAATTTGTTGTATATTCATAATATTTGATTTTATTATCATTATCTGATTTACTAATATCAGATGTATTCATAATAAGTAAATCTGTTAAACCTTGTTCAAAAGAATATAAATCTGTATCTTTATCTGTACTAATATTGACTCTAATAGTATCAATATGTGCTGTTGTTCCAAAACTGCTGGCACATTTTTTTAGTATCATTTCTTTTGCAGGCATATAGTTTTCAAATTCAAAATATCCATTTCCCATAGGAATCATATTTTTATCAGATTTTGCTACATTACTGCCATAAT
>ERZ808044.1577-NODE-1577-length-11710-cov-4.112869_pt1 | contig 11710 bp, 6 predicted proteins | sample MGYA00380195_ERZ808044 | MGnify/ENA primary metagenome ERZ808044 (study PRJEB31490, sample SAMN06133423) | mouse gut metagenome | isolation source: Z7_2 | host: mice | place: China: Chengdu | collected 2015-05 ...
TCGTAGGTATAGACTGTCTTTGCCCCGGCGGCGTTCGTCACGGAGGTTACGTTGTAATTGCGGTCATAGGTATAGGTGGTGCTGTTTCCCCGGCTGTCGGTGCTCGTTATCAGGTTCCCCACCTTGTCATAGGTATAGGTCTGGCTCTGCCCGAGACGGTTTACGGATTCGGTCACACGGCCTTCCGGGTCATAGGCAAAGGTTTCGGTGGTGCCGTCTGCATAGCTCACCCGGCTGACTTCCCCCTGCCGGTTGTACTCATAGGTGGTCCGGCGCCCCTGTTCATCCGTGGAAGCTGTCATCTGACCCAGTAGGTTTCGTTCGATGGCGGTGACCTTTCCTTCCGGATCGATCCTCTGGACTAGATCCCCGGCTTCATCATAGACATACTTTGTCCTCTGCTCTTTGTCTCCCGCTTCTGTTTCTACATGACGGGTCTGGGTCAGGCGGTTTCCTTCTTCGTCATAGGTATACGTTGTTTTGATTCCGGTACTGTCCCTGTTCTGGATCACGTTTCCCTCTCCGTCGTACTGTGCCGACGCCAGGGTTCCGATGGCATCCGCGATGCCGGTGACGTTGCCGTTTTTATCGTGCTGGTAGCTGGTTTTGTTTCCAGCAAGGTCTGTGGTCTCTTCGATGTTTCCGGCCTCGTCGTAGTCGATGAGGATCTCTTCTTCCCCAGACTTTATGGTTGTGATAAGATTTCTTTCGTTGTATGTATTTTTCAGGGTGTTTCCTTTGGCATCCGTGACGGAGGTGATATTTCCACTGCCATCATAGGCATATTGGGTTGTATTTCCTTTGGCATCTGTCTTTGTCAGCAGGTTTCCGTTGTCGTCGTAGGTGTTTTTCGTCGTATTTCCGTTGGCGTCGGTCTGCTGCAGGATGTTTCCCCGGTCATCGTATACGTATACTGTACTGTTTCCCAGACGGTCTTTTATCACCTGGGTCTTTCCCTGGATGTCATAGGCATACTCCGTCCGGTTTCCCTCGGCGTCGATGATGGCCCTTAAGCGCCCGTCTTTGTCGTACTCGTTTCTTGCCACGGCAGCTCCCGATGCATCGGTGATCCCGGTGAGGTTGTGCTCCTGGTCATAATGGAAGGTGACAGTTCGCCCTGCCGGGTCCGTTACTTCTGCTAAATTCCCCGCTTCGTCGTAGGTATACTGGGTCTGTTTTCCATTCGGATCTTCGGCACAGGTGATCCGGTCTTCGGTATCTCTGGTAAAGGTAATGCTCCGCCCGTCTTCCGAGTGGTAGCCGTCCTGGTCCACCCGGATGGTGGTTCCTTTCCTGTCCTTCATCTTGGTGACTCCGGTGGCAGCACTGAGATAGATGGCTGTCCCTTCTTCGGTGGTCAGCTTGTAGTTTACCTGCCGGTACATGGAGGTTTCTGGCAGGAGCATTTTGGTGTCCTGGATCACGGCAAGATTGTTCCCGTCGATCTCTAACTTTACTTTCGGATTTGTCACACAGCGGTATCCCAGTTCCACCTCATGGATCGGCACAAGCTCCCGTCTGTCTGGTGTCATGGTCAGTTCAAACCGGTCACTGGTTCCGTCGCCGTAGGCGATGATGATGTCGTGGCTTTTTGTCTCGTTCAGGCTGTAACCTGGGGCGGACCATGTGCCGGTCACACTGAGTTTGTAACCGGTGTGCAGCGGCGTTGTCTCGGACAGTGTCATTCCCTGCATGCCAAGGCTCCAGCCGATGCCAAAATCGCCTTTGTTTTTGTTGCCACTGCGGTAGGCGCGGTTTACGTTGATTTTTGCTCCTCCCATGGCGGCTGTGATGTCTGTGAATCCCAGGTTCATGGCCCCTATTTTTAAGGTTCCTTCCACTACGTATTTCCGGGTGACACGGTTCCGGTTCCCCTCTTTGTCCACCACGCTTAAGCGTACCTCGTAATGCCCGTTTGGCAGCATGGTGGTGTCCAGATGCCCTAGGGTCTGATGGTGTTTCGGTTCTGTGGACTGTTCTAGTAGGATGTAGTCTTCTGCCCCGATGATCCGGTATTCCAGGGTGTAATACTCCATTTCTTCTGCATCGTAAGCGGTTCCTGTGATGTCCACGGGCTCTGTCAGTATGGCTTCGCCCTGGGGGGCTTCGATGGCTGCCACTGGCGGGTTGCCGGAAGGCTTTTCTGGCTCTGGTGTTTTCTCTGGCTCCGGTGTTTTTCCTGGTGTTTTCTCCGGTTCTGGTGTTTCTTCTGGCTCCGGTGTTGTTCCTGGTGTTTTCTCTGGCTCCGGTGTTTGTAATGGTGCCACCGTGAACCGGTATTCTTCGGTGGCGGTATTTCCCGCCCCATCCGTCGCTGTTACTTCTAGGATATGCTCTCCTTCTCTCAGGGATGGGATCTCTACCTGATTGTTATGCTGGTAGAAGATCTCTGTGTGGTCAAAGTGCGTTCGTACTTCCTGTACCGCGCCGTCGTCTTGGATCTCCAGCAGGAATACTCCCCTTTCTTCTGGTTCGTAGCTCGCTTTTTCGGGAGTGATCCGGATTTCTGGCGCCTTCCCGTCCAGATGGATACTTGTCTGCTGGATTACTACTCTTCCGTCTTTGAGGCAGACTTCTATTTCCAGTTGGGTTTCTCCTGTCTTTTCTGGCAGGGTGACGTTGATTTCTTTGGTTTCTGACCGTCCTACTTCTTTTTCTCCTTCATAGATCTTTATGCTCTCTAGGGGTTCTCCTTGGGGTAAGAGAACTTTTCCTTCGACGGTACTGCCTGGCTTTGCATACGCTGGCAGGTCGATGACCAGGTTGATTTCTTCTGGTTCTGTTACTGGTTCGATGGGACGGATCCGGGGCTGTCGGCGGACCTGGATCTCCTTCCTGGCGGTTATGCTCTTTCCCTGGGTTTCCGTCTCTGCCTGGAGCTGGTAGTCCCCGGGAGTTTGGATGCGAAATGTTGTGAAAAATGGCTTGGTTTCCTGAATCTCCCATGCTTCTTCCCCTTGTTTTATGCCGTCTTTCCAGAGGGACCACCTGGTCTGACGGTTCCCGCCTTGAAGCCCCCCTGTCACCTGGCAGTAGGCGGACATGCTGCTGTTTTCAACTACCGTGTCATTGCACAGGATTTTACTCTCTGCTATCGTGTCTGGTACCTCATAGGCATCTGTCTCTTCTTCTGCCACCATCACCCAATCCACCCACGGGCTCCGGAAATCCCGGCTCCGTTTCAGGGTGACTGTGATTTCGATGTATCTTCCCTGGACTCCTTTCAGGGTACCCCCGTTTTCTATTTCTTCCCAGCTGCTTTCTTCTTCCTTCCGGTCATATGCCTTTACACGGGCTGTCACCGCGGAATCTCCTGCCTGGCTGGCTTCCCAGCACACCTTTCCCCACCGGGTTCCATTTTCTCCACTGTCGTATACGGCGCTCCATGTCCCTTCTTCTACCACATGTTCGGAGGGCAGCCACAGATCTCCCATCGATACCCGGTGGCCGTTCCCATAGACGTCATAATACGTATAATAACTGTCTTTGATGACTTTTTGATATCCCTCTGCTTTTTCTGGGGTCAGGGAGAGGGCGAGGGGGCAGGAGCGGATTTCTCCCAAGGTTTCGGCTTCATACACTGCCGTTGTGCTCCCGTCCTCATGGACGATACAGTTCCAGCCTTCCCCGGCTTCTACCTTTCCCTGTACTTCTACCACCAGCTTGATTTGGCGCCCTTCTTCTGGCACCAGTGTTTCTTTTTTCTCCCACTCGCACAAAAAGGGGGCCCGTTTGGTGCTGTATCCGTCATCCCATTTTCCCCAGGAGTACATGTAGCCGTAGTCCTGTCCGTTTCCAAAGGAGTTGTTTGGTTCTCCTGGGTTCCAGTTCAGGTAGGAAGCCTTTTCTCCTGTCACCCATCTCCAGTTCCCTTCCTCTTCTTCGTCGGTAAAACCGATGGCGTTATAATAGGAGTCCTGCTCTTTCACAAGCTGTGCTGCCACCTCGTTTTCTTCCTTGCTTGTGATCGTTACCAGGTGCCCCCCATAGATCTGGCACAATAGTTCTGCTTCTTTCCACAGTACGTTTTTATGCACCAGTGCATACAGGTTTCCATTGTATTTGGCAAAGGACGCATCCGGCTCTCCTGGGATCTGGTTTTCTTTTGTACTGTTCCCCGCGAAGGCGATCTGATAATCCAGCTTTCTTCCTCCGGATGTGCTGTCTGTGGCCAGGGTTACTTCTGCGGTGACACCGTCGGCTACCTTTTCATTGTATTTTTTGCTTACCTTCTGCACCGGGGCTTCTTGTTCTGACAGTTTGAGTTTTCCTCCTCCGATCTCTACTTCCTTTGTGGTTCCTTCTGCGTACTCTTCTTCGCTGTCATAGATCTTGATGATTTTTTTCTTTTCTTCTGTGTCTCCCTCTCCCAGCAGGTCCATGTCTTTTTCCGAGGCTTTCAGGTGAAAACTGGTACCGGACATCTCCACTCCTCTGGCATATATGCGGCCGTTGATTGTCACTCGGTTTGCGTTGATACGGACGTTTCCGTTGGGGGCGGCAAGGATTCCGTTGATCACGATATCGCTTCCGCTGATGCAGATGTCTCCGTTTTCTGTGTATAAGACTACCTTTCCCCCGTCCCGGTTCAGGCTGTCCACGCTGTACTGGATGGTTTCTTCTGCCATCAGGTAACAGTTCCCACGAAAGCTTGTCCCGCTGATCTGAATCCCGGATGCGGATTTTTTATAACCGTTGCAGATTTCTTCTCCATTGACGTTCATGTAGTTTTGTTGTTCTTCCCAGTGGTCGGTTTGTTTTTCGATCCGGGGCCGGATATCTGGTAAGGACTCCTCTTTATGTCCCTGGTTGACAGCGGTGGCGGCAAACTGACCGCACCACGGATATACGCTCCCGCCTGCGTTTGCTTCTCCTTCGATGTGGATCCTGGAGCCGGAACAGATCAAGTCTTTTCCTGTATAGAGGTCTGCTGCTAGGTTGGCCTCATTGCAGTAGAGCTGGAGGTTTCTGTCCGACGCAAAGATTCCGTATTTTTCCAATTTTGTTGTTTCTGACTGGAGGGTCTGTTTTGTGGTTGCTTTTTCTGCCGCCACTCCGGTCCCGGACAGGCTCTGTAGGGCGATGGCCACCACCAGCACCAGGGCTAGGATTCGTCTTTGTATGTGGTGTTTGGTTTTTTTAGTTGTTGGTCTCATTGTTATTTTCATGTTTATCCTCCATTCGCGCACGCCTTTTTGCGCATCACACAAGTTTGTGCGCTCACGCACAAACTTGCAGAGTGAAAAATTTTTTTCACTCTTGTCTCCTGTTCTCTTTCGTGTGTTCTGGCCCTGTGGGGTTCCTTACCCGCTCTTCCCAAATGTCTTTCCTTATTCAGCATTATAATGCAGATCTGGATCTGATTCTAGCTTTTTCTCCTAATTTCTGGAACTTTCGTTCGACATTTTTCGACAAAGGGGCCAAAAATTTAAACAAAATTGAAAAAAAGACGCAATTCAAAACTCTTTAATAAGGTAGCTATTGACATATTCCGCTCTTGTGATATGATTATATTTGTGTAATTATGGCAAATTGCCTATAATTTAGTATAGGGAATTTTAAGAAAGAATGGAGAAATGAACATGTATAACATGGAAAAACAACACAAATTAGGTAAATTGCATGCCCTCGAACGAATCTGCTTTTTGCTGGATGAGGATTCCTTCCGTGAAATTGGTTCAAATATCACCAATCTGGAGGATGCTTTCAATATCAAAAAAGGACAGTTTCCGTATGACGGTGTTATCACCGGCTATGGTACGATCGGCGGGCAGAAGGTGGTCATCTATTCTGAAGACTTTACCGTGATCGGCGGCACCCTTGGCAAGCAGCACGGCTTAAAGATCGCCAATGCCATCAAGATGGCGATTGAAAACCGCTGCCCCATCATCGGGATCAACGATTCCGGCGGAGCTAGAATCCAGGAAGGCGTCAACGCCCTTGCCGGCTATGGTGAAATCTTCTATTATAATACAATGGCATCCGGATACATTCCTCAGATTTCCATTATCGCCGGAAACTGTGCCGGCGGAGCCGTATATAGTCCAGGGATCACTGACTTTATTTTTGTGATCGATAACATCAGCCAGATGTTCGTAACCGGACCAAAAGTTATCAAAAGCGTTACAAACGAAGACATTACCGCAGACAGCCTCGGCGGTGCCGGTGTCCACGCACAGCGCAGCGGTGTGGCTCATTTCCACGCTCCTTCTGAGAAGGACTGCTTCCAGAAAGTCAGAGATTTGATCGCTGTGATCCCTCCCTGCTATGAGGACGGCTGCATTCATACAAAAAAAGGGACAAGACTTCCCAAATATAATGAAAACTTACAGTTCAATGAATCTCTGGAACACGTGATCCCAGAGCACAGCAATCAGGGTTATGACATCCATGACGTCATTTACGGCATCGTAGATGAGGGTTCCTTCGTAGAGGTTCAGGAAGAATTTGCAAAAAATGTTGTAGTGGGCTTTGGCCGGATCAAAGGCGTCAGCATAGGTATCGTGTCCAATCAGCCAAATTTCATGGCAGGCGTACTGGACTGCGATTCCAGTGACAAAGCCGCTCGTTTTATCCGCTACTGTGATGCCTACAACATTCCAATCATCACCCTGACAGACGTCCCCGGCTTCCTGCCTGGAAAAGACCAGGAGTACAAGGGAATCATACGTCACGGGGCGAAGCTTCTTTATGCATATTCTGAGGCTACAACGATAAAAATAAATATTATTCTGAGGAAAGCCTACGGTGGTGCTTATATCGCCATGAGCAGCAAACACCTGCGTTCCGATTTTGTCTACGCATGGCCTACTGCAGAGATTGCCGTTATGGGCGCCGACGGGGCCGCTGATATTCTGTATGGAAAACAGATGAAAAATATGAATCCTGCCGAAAAAGCAGCCTTCCGCCAGGAAAAGATCGATGAATACAATGAAAAGTTCATGAATCCGGGAATCGCTTCCATGCATGGCTATGTGGATGAGATCATCAAACCCCAGGCGACCAGGGAGCGCATCTATGGCGACATTATGATGCTCTCTGACAAGCGCTCCATCAACTGCATTCACAAAAAACACGGAAATATTCCATTGTAAAAGAACTTTAAGGAGATAATCATGATTTTTTCAACATACGAATTTATACTGATCTTCCTGCCGATTACCTTCTGCGGTTACTTTCTGCTGCAGCACTTTCAGTACCACAATCTGGCGAAGATCTGGCTCGTACTGGCTTCCTTCTACTTCTATGCGGCGGGGAGCCCGGATTTCTTCCCATTTTTCCTGGGAAGTGTCGTAGGAAACTACGTCGTTGGAAACACACTGGGCAAACTGCAGGGGGCAGAACACCGCATTGAGAGGGGGCTTCTCCTCACCGCCGGTGTCCTGGCAAATGTAGGGCTTCTGGGTTATTACAAATATACTGACTTTTTTATCGAAAATGTGAACTATGTCGCCGGAACCCACATACCGCTACAGCACATCATACTGCCCATCGGTATTTCTTTCTTTACTTTCCAGCTCATCGCCTTTCTCGTGGACTCTTTCCGGGGTGAGACCGAGAGCTATGATGTCCTGGATTATCTGCTGTTTATCACCTTTTTCCCACAGCTGATCGTGGGACCGATCATTCATCACGCAGAGGTTGTTCCGCAGTTTGAGAACAAGAAAAACCACAAACTAATCTTCGACAACGTGGCAATGGGACTTTTTATTTTTTCCATCGGCTGCGCAAAAAAAATGCTGATCGCCGATCCACTCACTACAGACGCCCAGGGCTTCTTTGACAATGTGACAGCAAACCTTCCTATTATCCGATCCTGGTTCCACTCGATTGAATATACCGTTTCCTATTATTTTGACCTGTCCGGCTACGCCGATATGGCCATCGGACTGGGTTGGATGTTCAATATCCGGATCCCGCAGAACTTCAATTCTCCTTACAAGGCGAAGGATTTTCAGGAATACTGGCAGAGATGGCACATGACTCTCTCCCGTTTCCTCGGCGCCTATGTATTTCGTAATGTATACCGCAAGGGCGTCAAATACAGAAACTATTATGTAGCTACTATGGTAACCTTTTTCGTATCCGGTTTCTGGCATGGCGCCGGTTGGACTTTCGTAGTCTGGGGAATCGTCAATGGATTCCTCGTATGTATCGCCTCCTGGCGGAACAAGCGTAAGAAGAATACCCCGCTCTGGCTCGGTGTGCCGCTGACATTCCTTCTGGCGGTGCTGACCAGAATTCTGTTTGTATCCGATACCTTTACCAATGCGAAGCACGTATTGAAGGGGCTGGTGAACTTCTCCACCCTTCACCTGTCGACTTTGAAAGCGCTCTTTGTTGACAACTGGGACATGTGTCTTCTCACAGTGGTGGGACTTGCCATCTGCTGGTTCTGCCCTACCACCTCAAAAATTTCAGAGAAATTCAAACCAAACTGGAAATATCTGCTTTACGCGGCAACGCTGCTGATCATCTGTATCCTGAATATGGATAAGGTCGTTCAGTTCCTTTACTTCCAGTTCTAAGCACGTTTATTTAAGTATGGAAAGGTAGGACGAAAATGACGACAAAAAAATGGACCATCGGGTTTGTATTTCTCATAATACTCAGTCTTCTTTTTATCGCAGGCGCAAATTACTGGATCGATCCCTATGGATATTTTTCAGCCCAGAAGGGGGAAAATTACGCTATGGATGAAGAGGACTATCTCAGGGAACAAAAAGCAGAGCATATCAAATATCACGCCAAGGACTACGACGCTTACCTGGTAGGCGGTTCCAAAGCCGGCGCGATCCACAGCGACAAACTCTCTGAGATTGACGGCTTCCGCTATTACAACTGCTGGCTGCTGTCGGGAAATTTTGAAGACTACTACAATTATTCCAAATATATCATCGAGACCGCACATCCAAAGAAGCTCCTTCTCCATATCTCCACCTCAGAGATCGCCCAGTTTGACCGGGAAGCGAAGGGAGATATCTACGAAGTTCCGGCGGTTATGAGCGGCGAGAGCAAGACCGCAGAAGTTTTCAAATTTTTGTTTAAAAATCTGTCGGTGAGCTACGACACCATCACAAACAAAGAAACCGTATACCCGGTGCTTCAGACCGGAGAGCGGAATCTCACCAAATACTACAGCTTTTATAAGGAACACCATGACACAGCCGATTATTATAATTACCTGATGAAAGCCCAGGTAGATCCCTATCTGCCGCGCCTGATAAAAGGAACGAAGGATAAAGCCGAGCTGGTCAACAATAACCTGAATTATCTGAAAGACATCAAAAAGCTCTGCGACAAAAACAACGTGGAGCTCCAGGTATTTTTAGGTACTCTCTTTATCGGTGAAATGGTGGGCTATGAGGGGAACAGCTTTTATAACTGGCTCACCCAGATGGTAGAGATCACCGGAGGTCTGTGGTGCTTTAACAATTATAACGATCTGGTATACAATCCTTTTAACTATTACAATGCACGTCACTATTACTTTGAAATGGGCGATCTGATGATCGAGCGCATGAGCGGCAAAGAGACAGAATATAAAAATTTCGGCGTCTATCTGACACCGGAAAACATAGCTTCTGAGATCGCACTGCGCAAAAAAGAGACCGATAAGATCCGGGAATATTATAAAGAAACCGGTACGATCCCTCTCGCTGATTTTGACGCTCCCAGTAATATCCCGAAAGATAAGGCAAACTTAAAGTAAAGTCCAACGTGCATGATTGGAGGAAAATATGACGACAAAAAAATGGTGTATCAGTTTTCTTTGTCTCATCCTGGCTGCCCTGGTCACGATCATGGGAATCAACTATTTTGTAGATCCTTATGGTTATTTCCGGAGCCAGAGCGGAGACTGCTATGAGCTGGATGAAAATGACTATCTCCGGGAACTGAAAGCGGAACACATCAAACATTTTTCTGACCGGTACGATGCTTATCTCATCGGCGGCTCCAAGGCTGGCGCCCTACGCACAGAGAAGCTGAAAGAGCTGGATGGCTATAATTACTACAACTGCTGGGTAATGTCTGGAAACTTTCAGGATTATGAAGCCTATACCGAATATATCGTAAAGAATACGAAAGCAAAGAAAATCCTGCTCCAGATCTCGACTTCCGAGATCAAGCAGTTTGATCGGGAATCCAGAGGCGCCATCTACGAAACTCCGGCGATGCTCAGCGGCGACTCAAAAATTTCAGAATATATGACCTTCCTATTTAAGAACCTAAAACTTTCCTTCGAGGAGATCACCGATGATTCTGAACGGTATCCCTGCCTGGAGACCGGAGAACGAAACCTAACTAAATATTACAATTATTTCAATGAAAAAAAGGGGACAGAGGAATACTTCAATTTCCTCATGAAAAAGAAAGTGGATGCTTTTTATAAGACACTGATAAACGGGACAAAAGATAAATCCGAAGTCACCAGCCAGTGCATCGCCTCCCTCAAGCGAATGAAAAACTTGTGTGATAAGAACAATGTAGAATTCCAGGTCTTTTTCGGTTCCGTATTTGCCGGTCAGATGATGGGCTACGAGGGCGACAGTTTCTATCATTTTCTGCGACAGGTCGTACAGACTGCTGGAGACGTATGGTGTTTCAACACCTTCAACGACGTGGCAATGAACGTATATAATTATTATGACATCGCTCATTACTATTATGAGATCGGAGATCTCATGATCGATACCATGGCAGGCAAGCCCTGTAAATATGCAGGATTTGGTGTTCTATTAAATGAGGACAATGTGGAGGATGAGATCGCCTCAAGACGCCAGCACCTGAAAGAATGGCGGGCATATTACGAGGCTCACGGCACGCTTCCCTTCCAGGGTATGGACGACTCCAGCCTGATAGAAAAGATCTATGGCTGATCTTGATCTGATTCTTTTTCCTGTTACGATTGATTGCAGGTCATTCGTAACAGGTTTTTTTAACTTCAGATCAAGATACGCCAAGATCAAAACCTATTACAAGTTTTTAATTCTTCGGGCAATTTCCTCTATAACCTGCACAAAACATTCATCGCTCTTGCCTGTCGGGTCATCAAGCCCCCAATCATCATCGAAAACCCTTCCAATATAAGGACACCCGACATCACATCCCATTGAGATTGCTATATCGGGATCAGGGATTTCATCAATCGTTTTGCTGAATTGACTTTCTTCCATATCTATTCTGTAAAGATGTTTCATCAGTCGCACAGCATCTTGATTGATTTGTGGCTTTGTTTTCGTTCCCGCAGAATAAAAATCAAATTTATCTCCTGCTAAATGCTTGCCGAGTGCTTCTGCAATCTGACTACGGCAGGAATTATGAACACAGATAAAAGCTATTTTTTTCTTTTCCATAATCAAAAACCCACCTTGTGAAATAAAGAAATTACATCATCAGATTTTAACACCCTGCCCATAGCAACAACCTGTTCATTAACAACAAGGGCAGGCATACTCATAACGCCATATTCCATTACTTTCTGCATATCAGTAACGTATTCTACCTCTACCGAAAGCCCCATATCCTTTACTGCTTGCTTTGCGCCCTCATACTGTTCATGGCAGGATTTACAACCTGCACCTAACACTTTGATACAGCAGATTTCTCCCTCTTTTATATCAGGGCAGCATTCATTTTTAATGCTTTCTGCTTCCTTTTTCTTTCCAAAATTGAATAATGCCATAGTGATAACCTCCTTTTAGGCGAC
>ERZ808044.1578-NODE-1578-length-11709-cov-5.148556_pt1 | contig 11709 bp, 8 predicted proteins | sample MGYA00380195_ERZ808044 | MGnify/ENA primary metagenome ERZ808044 (study PRJEB31490, sample SAMN06133423) | mouse gut metagenome | isolation source: Z7_2 | host: mice | place: China: Chengdu | collected 2015-05 ...
TGCAATATAGTTTTTATCTGTTATTTTCTGTTCTTTTTTCTTTTTATCATCATAACATATCATTATGCGTCTATTGAATAGCAATAAATAAGCAATTTTATATCATATTGCTATATTTTTAATATTATATGCAATTTGTGTTGCATTTTGATATATTATAATGAGCTATAGAGATATTAAACTTTTTTGAATGAAGACATAAATAAAAAAGAATCATCACAATATTGATGAAACTTTTTATTGTAAATGTAATTTTAATGTTTTACAGCACATTTTTCTATACGCCAAACACGAGGCGAAACACCATAAACATTTTTAAATGCTCTTGAAAAATGAAGTGCATTTGGATAGCCCACAGCACTTCCAATTTCTTGTATAGATAATTGTGTTAGGCGAAGCAATTCTGTTGCTTTAATCATACGATAATTGATTAAAAATTCTTGTGGAGATTTTCCAACAGCATCTTTAAATATTTTACCAAAATAACTTCTATTGAGTCCACAGTTTTCAGCAATATCTTCTATCGAAATATCATTTTGAAAATTCAACTCAATATAAGAAATAGCTTCCTTTAAATAGAAATCACGCAGTTTATTATGGCATTGTAATGGAGTTTGAGCGACAGACCTAGTAAGATAATCCAGAAATAAATACAGATGTCCTATTAAATGAAAAGGAGAGCAATTTTTATGATGTACAATATAATTCATTTCATTTAACATATCATTTTGTATATCATTAAAATGAGAGCGATAAATAGGATTGTCGACAGATAGCCCAGCAACTTCAATAGCCTCTTTCACACGAAGCCCATCAAATTCCAGCCAAATATACTCCCAAGGACATTCTTTTGATGCAACATACATTGTTGTTTGCCCAGGAAAAATCATAAATCCTTGCTGTGGCTTTATCTGGTATGTTTGTGTGACTTTATGAGAATCTTCTGCCATCAGTGTACCTGTTCCAGATATTACATAATGGAACAAATAGTGATTGCGTACAGCAGGACCAAATGAGTGAGCAGATGCACATTTTTCCCAGCCAAATTGATAAAGACAAAGGTCAACAAAATTTTCATTGGGGAATATTGAAAAAATAATATTATCCATAAGCTTTCTCCTTTGTATGTTATATTTTTGTAATTTGTGTAAATAAATACGATAAATATAAAAAATCTTTGGTAACTAATACTATTATATACCAAAATATATCAAAATGCTATATGAATTGCATATAAAAATAGAAAAACGGCAATATGATATAAAAACACTATTTTATAGCTATTCAATATTCACATAATGATATGCTATAATCATAAAAAATATGAAATATGCAGTGCAAAAAATGCTTTTTTATATATAAATTCTTCCCCCGCACTGCTTCTATTTTTAAATAGTATTAAATAGTAAAAATTGCATTATGATATATTTATATCATTTCAGCACCGACCGGAGCGAAGCGTAGACTGAACGGAGTCCACAAGACTTTATTGACAGACTGATTTTAATGATTATTTGATAGGCAAATGTATTTTATGTTTTCTTTTTTCTATTTCGCATGATTTGTAATAACAAATTAATGATGTAGTATTACCTTTGTAAAAGCAATAAATGTGAAATTACCATAATAAAAAGTAATAGTATGGTAAAAAAGAGAGGAGGAAGTTTTTATGAAATTACATATGAAAACAGCTGGCTGTATATTTATGGCAGGAGTTATGATTTCTGTTGCATTACTGTCAGGTTGTAGCACAGAAACAGCATCGGGTAAAACAGTCATTGAAATTGTGCAGTATAAACCAGAAGCGGTAAAAGCATTTGAGGCTTTGGAGGAAAAATTTAATGCAACACATGATGATATTGAACTGATTATTGATTCTCCAAATGATGCCATGACAATATTAAAAACAAGATTTGTTAGAGAAGACTATCCAGAAATTATAGGTATTGGTGGCGACATCAATTATTCTAATTTCTTAGATGCAGAAATGTTAATGGATATTTCTGATTTTGAAGGATTATCAGACATCAAAGAATCTTATTTAAAAATTGATAAACAACTAGAGTTTATACCTTTAGACGGTGTATATGCAGTACCTTATATGGCAAATGCAGCAGGTGTATTATATAACAAAGATATTTTTGATGAAAATGGTTGGAAAATTCCAGAAACATTGGACGAATTTTATAAACTTTGTGAAGATATACAACAAAAGGGTTTACAGCCTTTGTATTTTGGATTTAGAGATACATGGACTACTTTAGCACCTTGGAATGCTATTGCAGTAGATGTTGCTGACCCTGAAATCTGTTCACAAGTAAATGCAGGACTTGCTACATTCTCAGAAAGCTATCGCCCTGTAGCGGAAATTACAAAATCACTTTTGAAATACGCTCAACCAGACCCCGTTGCTTACAGTTATAATGATGCTTGTACTGCATTTGCAAGAGGGGAATCTGTAATGTATGTCATAGGAAGTTATGCAGTACCACAAATAAAGTCAGTGAATCCAGACATTAATATTGATTCATTTGTGTTCCCAGCAAGCAATAACAAACAAGAAAACGTTTTGAACTCTGGTAACGACTTGCAATGGTCTGTTATGGCAGGAAATGAGGATAAAAAAGAAGCAATATATGAAGTACTTAACTTCTTATATGAAGATGAAAATATACAAACTTATTTAGATGACCAGAGTGCAGTGCCATGTAAAAAAGGAGATTTTGAACTGCCATCTATGTTGGACGGTATGAAACCATATATTGAAGGTGATAGAATGGCAGACTATCAAGACCATCATTATCCTGCTGAAATGGCTGTGGACGCTATGATACAAACTTATTTAGTAGACAATAGCGAAAATGCTACAGATACATTCCTTACAAAATTTGATAATGATTGGGTAAGATATAACAGAGATTTGATTGAAAAAGTACAGAAGTTTTATTCTGAACACCCTGAAAAGTTAACAGAAGGAGGAGAATAATATGAGAGGCGATAAGGATAGAGAACGTACGTTTCTTTTTATTACAATTCCAGTAGTAGCTTTATTTATTTGTTTTAATACACTGCCATTGATAAAGGGTTTTATATATAGCTTTACCAATTTTAAAGGTTATGGTTCTTATGAATGGGTAGGATTGAGAAATTATGCAGATTTGTTTACAGATGCACGTGTAGCAAAATCATACTGGTTTACATTCAAATATGCTTTGCTTGGTACGATATTGACAAATGTTATCAGTTTGGTGATAGCAATGGGATTGAATAGTAAAATTAAAGGCAAAAGTATATTAAGAGGTATTTATTTTATACCAAATGTACTTGGTGGTTTGGTAATTGGTTATATATTCAGTTTTATATTTACATATGTACTTCCAGTAGTAGGACAGTCATTAGGAATCGGTGTATTAAGTAGTAGTATGCTTTCTAATACATCTACAGCATGGATAGCCATAGTGATTGTTGGTTGTTGGCAAGCAATCGCTATGAATACAATTATTTATATTTCTGGTTTGCAGACTGTTCCAGAAGATATTTACGAAGCAGGTGCGATTGACGGTGTTACAGGTTGGAGAAAATTTAAAGATTTGACATTTCCGTTAATTATTCCTTTTTTTGGAATCAATATGGTGCTTTCTATGAAAAACTTTTTAATGGTATTTGACCAAATTATGGCTTTAACAAAAGGCGGTCCATCACAAAGTACAGAATCTATATCTTATTTGATATATAACAATGGTATGAGTGGCGGTCAATTTGGTTTCCAAAGTGCAAATGCATTTTTATTTTTCGTAGTCATTGTAATAATTTCTGTTGTACAAATGACAGTTATGAATAAGAAGGAGGAACAGTTATGATGAGCAAAGGCAATAAACAAACAAGAGCTGTAAACTGGCCAGTCACAATATTACTGATATTGGGTTGCTTGACAATATTTTTCCCATTGTATATGGCTGTTATGATTTCTATGAAACAACCTTCTGAAATGACAAATGATATTGCAGGTGCGCTGTCATTACCTGCACAATGGAGTTTTGCCAATTTTCAAGAGGCAATGAAAGTAACTGATTTTTGGCATTCATTAGGAAACAGCCTTTTGATTACCATTGCAACAGTTGTATTGTCTATTATCATACATGGTTTGGCTGGATATGCCATAGGAAGAAGTATGCAGAAAAGTAAATTTTATAACATTATATATATGTTTATTGTAAGTGGTATGTTTGTGCCATTTGCAATATTGATGATGCCACTTGTAAAACAAACAGCACAAATGGGCATTGCAAATAGATTTGGTGTGATACTTTTGTATGTTGTATTCTATATGCCTTTAAATGTGATGTTATATAAAGGATTTTTGACGAATATTCCTATTGCTATTGAAGAAGCTGCAAGAGTAGACGGTGCAAGTACTTGGAAAATTTACTGGACAATTATATTCCCTATGATGAAACCAATGCACGCAACAGTAGCAGTATTGACAGCAATGAGTACATGGAATGATGTTATGACACCTCTTGTTATTATGTCTGGTACAGGTAAAAATACATTGCCATTGGCACAGTTGAATTTCCAAACACAATTCGGTACAAATTATAATTTAGCATTTGCATCTTATATACTTGCTTTGATACCTATATTGTTATTCTATGTAGTTTGTCAAAAACAAATTATAAATGGTGTTGTAAATGGTGCAGTAAAATAACTTACTAATTATAATAAATAAGTGATAGGAGAGGCAGTTATTATGGATTTAAAGCAAAGTTATTATGAAATATACGGAAAAAATGAAAATACAGATTTACGTTATACACAACTTTTAAATATCATACAATATGCAAAAGAAAAACGTCCATCATGGCTGACAGAGCAGGATAAATTAGGAAATGATTGGTATTTATCTGAGAAAATGATAGGCATGATGTTATATGTAGACCGTTTTTGCAAAGATTTATATGATATAGAAAATAAAATTGATTATTTTGTTGAAATTGGTATTACTTATGTCCATTTTATGCCTCTCCTAAAATCAAGAGAGGGCAACAATGACGGAGGATATGCTGTATCAGACTATTTGAATGTAGAGCCTCGTCTGGGAAATATGAAACAACTTGAAAAAGTTGTAAAATTGTTAAAGCAAAAGGGAATACGTACTTGTATTGATTTTGTATTAAATCATACTGCAAAAGAACATATATGGGCAGAAGAATATAAAAAGGGAAATCATGATTATGATAATATGTATTTTATGTTTGATGATGATACCATACCCAATGAATATGAAAAAACTATGACAGAAATTTTCCCAAAAGTTGCACCTAAAAATTTTACATATTATGATGATATAAAAAAATATGTTATGACACGTTTTTATGAATTTCAATGGGATTTGAATTATTCGAATCCTCATGTGTTTAATAAAATTGTAGAAGTATTATTGACATTAGCAAATAAAGGCATTGATATATTTCGATTAGATGCCATACCTTATATGTGGAAAGAATTGGGTACAAACTGTATGAACCATAAAAATGTTCACACACTTTTAAAAATGATGTACTATATTATACAAGAAGTTTGTCCTTCTGTTATATTTTTAGGAGAAGCAATTATTGAGCCAAAAGAAATTGTGAAATATTTTGGTACAGCAGAAGAAAAAGAATGTAATGTTATGTATAATGCTTCATTGATGGTATTGCTTTGGAATAGTATAGCAACAAGAGATGTCAGATTGATGGAGCGTTCTCTTTCTAAAAAATATGATGTACCTAATGATGCAGTATGGATAAATTATGTAAGGTGTCATGATGACATTGGTTGGGGATTTGAACAGGATATATTGAGAGAAATTGGATTTGACCCAGAGGCACATAAACAATTTATGATACAGTTTATGGAAGGAAAATTTTCGGGAAGTTTTTCAATAGGAGAATTATATGAATTTAACCCTGTAACATTGGACGCAAGAAACAGTGGTACATTTGCATCTATGTGTGGATTAGAGCAGGCTTTAAATGAAAAACATGGTTATAAAATAGAACTTGCTTTAAAAAGAATATTGCTTTTAAATGCTATTATCATATCTTATACAGGTATTCCTTTGTTATATAGTGGTGACGAAATTGGGCAATTAAATGACTGGAGTTATAAAACACAAAAAGATATTGCAGGTGATTCCAGATGGCTACATAGAGGTAATATGGACTGGGAAGTTGCAAAAAAGCGTTTTGATGTTGCAACAATACAAGGGAAAATTTTTACAGGTATTCAAAAAATGATTGAAATTAGAAAAAAATGCAAATATTTTCGTTCTGATATACCGTCTATACCAGTAGATTTGAATAATAAAGCGGTATTTGCTTTTCATAAAGAAGATAAAATGATTGTGCTTGCTAATTTTTCAGAGTATGAGCAATGGGTAGATACTCATAGATTTGATTGGTTTGGCTTGCATAAAAATTTAATAGATGCTATTTCAGGAAGGAAAATCAATTTATATGATGGCAATATATTGTTAGGACCATATGAATATTTGTGGTTGATGTAATTTACTAAATTCACTATACAATATGATTCAAAATCTGTTGAAAAAATAAGTAATAATAGAAAGGAACGTTTATTATGGCGTTAAAATTTGATAAGCAAACAAAAACTTTTACATTACAAACAAAAAAATCTACTTATCAAATGAAAGTAGATGAATATAATGTTTTGTTACATACCTATTTTGGCGTATCAACAGATGATAGTGATTACTCTTATTTGTTGGCACCAGAAGACCATGGATTTTGTGGACAACCTAGTGGTGTGAAAAATGAAAGAACTTATTCTATGGATTATTACCCATTAGAGTACCCTGTTCATGGAAATGGCGATTATCGTATTAAATGCTTAAAGGCAAATTTAACAAATTGTGTACCTTCTTTGGATTTGAGATTTAAAAGTTATAGCATATCAAAAGGGAAATATAGTATTGCAGGACTTCCGGCTATGTTTGGGGAAGAAGCAGAAACATTGGAAATTATATTAAAAGATTTATATGAAGATATTTATGTGCATTTATATTATGGTGTATTTGAACAAAAAAATGTTATAACAAGAGCGGCAGTTATTGAAAATAGGGGAGAAAAAACACTTGAAATTAAAAGAGCTATGAGTATGTGTATTGATTTTATGGAAAATGATATGGAAATGGTTCATTTTTATGGAAAACACGCTTGTGAAAGACAAGTGGAAAGAAAAGCATTACTGCATGGCATTACAGAAATAAGTAGTAAAAGAGGAACATCAAGCCATCAGCATAATCCATATGTTGTACTTTGTAAAAGCGATACTACAGAAGATTATGGTATTTGTTGCGGTATTTCTCTTTTATATAGTGGAAGTTATCAAATACAGACTGAGGTAGCACAAATTGAAGGAACAAGAGTAGTTTGTGGTATAGATGATGATGAATTTTGTTGGATACTGCAAAAAGGAGAAACATTTGCTACGCCGGAAGCAGTAATGTATTATACAGATGAAGGATTTTCTGATTTATCAAATGGATTAAAAAGAGCTTTTGAACAAAATTTAATTAGAAGTTGGTGGAAAGATAAAAAAAGACCAACGTTAATCAATAATTGGGAAGCAACTTATTTTGATTTTGATGCTAAAAAATTGCTTTCCATTGCAGAACAAGCCGTAAATATTGGCTTGGATATGATGGTGTTAGATGATGGTTGGTTTGGAAAAAGGAATGATGATAATTCTGGGCTAGGGGATTGGTATGTGAATGAGCAGAAACTAGGTTGTTCTTTAGCGGAATTGGTACAAAAAATCAATAGAATGGGTTTAAAATTCGGTATTTGGGTAGAATTAGAAATGATTTCAGAAGATAGCGAACTATATCGTATGCACCCAGACTGGGCTATGGTGATACCTGGACGTGACCCAAACAGAGGAAGAAATCAACTTGTGTTGGATTTATCAAGAGAAGAAGTGAAACAATATATCAAACACGCTATTGATAATATATTAAAATCCGTCAATATAGAATATATTAAATGGGATATGAATAGAAGTATTGACAATTTGTATTCTTTTGCAGACCCTCAAGCAGCACAGGGTACGATTAGGCATAAATATGTTTTAGGATTGTATGAGTTACTAGAATATATTGTACAAAATTATACTAAAATACTGATAGAAGGGTGTAGCGGAGGTGGTGGAAGATTTGATGCTGGTATGTTGTATTATACCCCTCAAATTTGGTGTAGTGACAATACGGATGCCATAGAAAGATTAAAAATTCATTATGGTACATCATTTGGTTATCCTATGTCTACTGTAGCAGCACACGTTTCAGAATGTCCCAATGAACAGAATCATAGAGAAACACCTTTTAAAACAAGGGGTATTTGTGCTATGCAGGGAGCTTTTGGCTATGAAATGGATTTAAGCCAGATGTCTGAAGAAGAAAAAGAATGTGCGAAAAAACAAATAAAAATTTATAATGAACATTATGAGTTGTTCCAAAAAGGAGATTACTATAGATTGTCTTCTCCATTCTCTAACTATGATTTTACAGCATGGAGTTATGTTTCAGAAGATAAAACAAGTGCTGTATTAAGTGTGGTGTATACAGATTTACATGGTAATCCTTCTCCTATGCGTATTAAATGGAAGGGATTGTCAAAAGAGTTTATTTATGATTTGAATGGTAAAAAGTATTCTGGTAGTGCGCTTATGAATGGAGGTATTGTTCTTCCAAAACCAATGTGTAATTATGATTCTTATATGATGTTTATCAAAAAATGTGATTAAAATGAATGAAATAATCCTATTCACGAAAGATAAAGTTTTTTATCCAACTTTTCTATAAGAAAGTTGCAAATTGTCAAAAAATCTTGAGAGCTTTGCTCTCAAACTCTCACTTCTTTCTTAAAAGAAAGAAGCAAAGAATTTTAAACGGAAACTACGTTTCCTTAAAATCATCGATTTTACAAAGAAAAACGTTAGTTTTCCCAATCGCAAACGGAATTTTAATATAAACGAGTGCAGTGTGATAATGTGACAGAGGAGAGTGAATATGTCAAGTTCTATCAGCAATGAAGCAATTTCAAATTATGAAAAAGCACTCAGCATGGGAAAAAAAGAAGGTAAAACACCTTTTGTGCTAGACAACATATTAAAAGAACAAAAAATATTGACTCCAAAAGAAATTCCATTAGGATTGGTGCAGATACCATTGGAATTGATTGTAGGAACGAAAACAGAAGGCAGAGCAAATGCTTTTAGTAAAAATTTTTATCCTATTATAGAAGAACATACAGAATTTGCGGACAAATGGATACGTCTTTATCAATCCCACATTGATGAGGGAATACATGACCCCATACAAGCATATGAATACATGAATAAATTTTATGTTTTGGAGGGCAATAAAAGAGTCAGTGTATTAAAATATTTAGGAGCGTCAACAATACAAGGAAATGTAATACGTATTATACCACCCAGAACAGAAGAAAAAGAAAACAAAATTTATTATGAATTTATGGATTTTTATAGGCTGTCTGGCATCAATTATATATGGTTTTCAAAAGAGGGAAGTTTTGCAAAATTACAAAGACTTACAGGAAAAATACCAGATTCTATATGGACAGAAAATGAAAAAATGAATTTTAATTCTGTATATACAAGATTTGTAAAAGAATTTAAACTAAAAGCAGGTAAAAATTTTACTATTACAATAGGAGATGCATTTTTAAGTTTTATTGAAATATATGATTATGCGGATTTAATCAATATGGAACAATCAGAAATGCAACAAAAAGTAAATAAATCTTGGGAAGAATTTAAACTATTATTAACAGATGACCCCCTAGAATTACAAATGACACCTATGACTGAAAATAAAAAAAATTTTTTTATGAGATTGATACCTGTCAATGTGCCTCAACAAAGAGCAGCATTTATATATGGTAGCACCATTATCAAATCAGGCTGGACATATGCTCACGAATTAGGCAGAAGGTATTTGCAAAAAACATTTGAAGGACAAATTAACACAAGTTATTATGAAGGTGCTACAGAAGAAAATGCAGACGAATTATTAAATAAAGCAGTGGAAGATGGAAACAATTTAATATTTACGACATCACCATTACTTTTAAAAGCAAGTTTAAAAACAGCGGTAGAGCATACAGATGTGAAAATATTGAATTGTTCTTTAAACACAGCACATAGACATATTAGAACATATTATGCAAGAATGTATGAACCTAAATTTCTTATGGGGGCGATTGCGGGCGCACTTTCCAGCAATGGCAGAATAGGCTATATTGCAGATTATCCCATGCTAGGAAATATAGCCAATATCAATGCATTTGCTTTGGGTGCGAAAATGGTAAATGCAAATGCACAAATTTATTTAGAATGGACAAAAGTAAAAGATAAAAATATACATGAGAAATTTTTAAAAAATGATGTGCAATATATTTCAGGTAAGGATATAGTAAGCCCTGGGGAAATTGGTTTTCATTTTGGGCTGTATAGAGTAGAAGAAAATTCTCCTTTAAATGTTGCCATGCCTGTATGGAATTGGGGGAAATTTTATGAGCAAATGATTCGCAATATTATGAATGGTAATTGGAAATATGATGACCCTTCAGACGATACAAAGGGATTAAATTATTGGTGGGGAATGTCAGCAGGCATTGTTGATGTTTTTTGTTCCAAACATTTGCCTATTGGTACAGCACGACTCATTGCATTACTTAGAAAAACAATATGCAGTGGTGATTTTAATCCATTTTCTGGTATACTTTATTCTCAAAATGGCATTGTACAAAAAGATAAAAACAAAAGTATGTCACCAGAAGAAATTATCAATATGAATTGGCTGGCTGAAAATATAATCGGTTCCATTCCTAAAATGGAAGATTTAAAAGAAAAAGCAAAACCTATGATATTATTGCAGGGAGTAGAAGGAGTGGAACAAGAACATAAGGATATAACAAATGAAAATTATGGTAGTTTCTGATAAAGAATCAAAATATCTGTGGGATGATTATCAAAAAGAAAAATTGGACGGTGTGGAACTGATACTTTCAAGTGGCGATTTAGACCCAGATTATCTTTCTTTTTTGACTACAGTTTCCTCTGTTCCAGTGCTGTATGTAATGGGGAATCATGATGACAAATATTTCTATCACCCACCAGAAGGCTGTATTTGCATAGAAAATAAAATATATATTCATAAAGGCATTAGAATATTAGGGTTAGGAGGCTCTATGCGTTATCGTAATGGCGTCAATCAATATACAGAAAAGGAAATGGCAGAAAGAGTTAAAAAATTACGTTTTAAACTTTTGATAAATAAAGGATTGGATATATTACTAACACATTCTCCTGCATATGGCTTAAATGACGGCAAAGATTTACCGCATAGAGGATTTCAAGTATTTCATAGTATCATCAATCAATATCAGCCTAAATTTTTTATACATGGGCATATGCATATGAATTACGGCAGACAGTACAAACGTTGTATGGAGTATGGCAGTACTCAAATTATCAATGCATATGAAAGATATTTATTTGAATATACTATATAAAACTCTACTATATAACAAATAGTGGAGTCAGACTGTCAATAAACTTCTGTTTGCAAATAGGAAAACGAAGTTTTCCTTTAAAAGTTTTGCCTCGCTTTTTCAAAAGCGA
>ERZ808044.1579-NODE-1579-length-11708-cov-3.245809_pt1 | contig 11708 bp, 11 predicted proteins | sample MGYA00380195_ERZ808044 | MGnify/ENA primary metagenome ERZ808044 (study PRJEB31490, sample SAMN06133423) | mouse gut metagenome | isolation source: Z7_2 | host: mice | place: China: Chengdu | collected 2015-05 ...
ATCAAATCATCTATGCGCATATTGTTTTCCAGTTTACGCATTTCACGTTCTTCATTGGCAACAGCAATGATAACATCCAGGCGCTTTTGGATACGCTCCATTTCCTGCTTTGCTTTTTCCAGACCAACCAAAATATCCCGCAGATCCATAGCAGCCTTGAAGGAAAGCGTAAAATCAATGATAATATAGATTGTTACGAATACAGTCACAATATTTACAGCCAGTGCCGGAATCAAAAAAACAATTTTTTCAACACCCTTATGTAAAAATTCCGTCATAAAAATGGTTAAAAATCCCCATGCAATCGTGGAAGAAAGACAGATATGCCCTTTGTAGTTAAATTTCTGATTGGAGTAATCCCAATACCTTACCTTAAACAATGCTTCCATCGCAATGCCAGTAACCAGCTCTAACACTGTAGCTCCAATACAACCCGCAATATACGTCAGAAAAATATTATCCTGAAAAGGCATGGAAACCACAAGCATCATGATTGCACCACTTCCATAAATGGGAAGAAATGGTCCTCTCATAAAACCCCGGTTTACAAATTTTCTGCTTTTTACAGAAACATAAGTGGATTCAAATACCCAGCCAAAAAAACAATAAAAATAAAAGAAAAACAGCCACTGAATAATTGAATAGTGATACATTTCCAACTTCCTTTCTCATCCTTTGTCATGTAAAACTGATAATTTCCTCTTTGGGCGCTTTTGTCTGTTCTACGCTGATTGCTTTTAAAACCGGCCCTTCTCCGCCATAATCTGCAAAATATTCCTTTGCCACCTTTGCGGTGACCTTTACCCACTGCTTGTCACTAAGTTTATCACTTTTTTCATACTCACATGCAAATCCTAAAAATGCCATGTCATCCGCACAGCAGGTCATTGCCATGCGCCCCGGCACAAAATAATCCTTTGGAAACTCTTTGGGCTTAAGCACCATTGCTGTGAACTGCACAGTTTTTCCTACATACCGCTCTAAATTATCCAGACTGTCAATATACCAGATTCCATAACCTTCATTATCCAATGCAATAACAGGATCATTTAAATTATAAGGAAGATCCTCTTCAAAAATCTGATTGACCTCGCCCTCGGAATCTTCAAAAATAATTTCTGCCTGTTGATTAATGGCCTTGACATTCCTCTTATAAACGCTTAAATCCTCCACATCATCACAACGATTAAAAATAATCATTTCCGATTTACGGAGCATTTCAGCAAGCAGTGATCTCATATTTGTAAAATACATGGGAAATGTGGATGCATCAATCGTTGTAATCTGCTGCTCGATTGTCCAATGAAAGGGCAGCTTCATATTTTTGAAGTTCCACATACCATTATATTCGATGATAATGCGCTCCGGCTTATGTTTCTTTTCAAGCTCTATCAAATGGGACGTATTAAACGCCTCTTCCTCATCAATCACTTCCATGTCTGTACGACTTCGTTTTAAAAGCACCTCATCATATTCGATTTCCCCCTCTTCACAAACAATAAGAAGAGTTCTTCCCTTGATCTGAAAATAAGGCTGTCCCAGGGTATAACAAATAAATTCTGTCTTACCACTTTCCAAAAAACCATTTATCACATAAACAGGTTTCATTTCTTATAACCATGTCCCTTTCCTTTTATTTTTTAAAAAGCTTCACTAGATTCTCCTCTTTAAGCTTTGATCCAATTACACAGAACTTTCCGGTCACATCAGCTTTACCATCGCGCACATTACTTTCTCCGGGTACATAGTCAAAATATACCCATCCTCCTTCTGTTCCCGGAACCATACCCTTGGCACGAAGCACGAACCCATACTCCCCTTCATTTTCAAGTTCTTCCAGAATATGCTCAATTTCAGCTTTTTCGTATGCAGCAGGTGTTTCCATCCCCCAGCTTGTAAATACTTCATCCGCATGATGATGACCGTGGTCATGGTCGTGATCATGGCATCCACAAGTACAGTCTGCACCATGCTCATGATGATGCTCATGTTCATGGTTGTGCTCTTCCTCATGATGGTGCTCATGTTCATGGTTGTGCTCTTCCTCATGATGGTGCTCATGGTCATGGCTGTGTTCTCCGTGATGATGGTGATGGTGCTCTTCTTCATCTCTATGTGCCTTCAGCTCTGCCATCATTTCTGCTTCCAGATCCTTGGCTCCTTCAATTGTCTCCAGAATAGCCTTTCCTTCCAGTTCCTCCCAAGGGGTAGTAATAATTGTTGCTTTGTCATTGTGCTCTCTGATCAATTGGATACATTGATTTAGTTTTTCTTCAGAAATATTTCCCGTACGGCTTAAAACAATTGTGCCTGCATGGGCAATCTGGTTGATAAAAAACTCTCCGAAATTTTTGATATACATTTTACATTTTGACGCATCCACCACTGCAACTGCGCTGTTTAACACTACTTCTTTTGTATCTATTACATCCTGTACCGCTTTCATAACATCAGAAAGCTTACCCACACCTGAAGGCTCAATTAAAATTCTCTCCGGCTCGTAGGTATGCATAACTTCTTTTAAAGAAGTTCCAAAATCACCTACTAGGGAGCAGCAGATGCAGCCTGAGTTCATTTCCTTGATCTCAATTCCTGCTTCCTTTAAAAATCCTCCGTCGATTCCGATCTCGCCAAACTCATTTTCAATCAGTACTACCTTCGTATCGCTTAATGCTTCCGCCAAAAGCTTCTTAATTAGTGTGGTTTTGCCTGCTCCTAAAAAGCCAGATACAATATCAATTTTCGTCATTTAAAAACCTTCTTTCTAATTTTTCAGCGCAGGCTGCGCTGATTTACTTATCCTGTTAACCTATTATTATAATAACTTAGCCTGCATAAGTCAAATACCAGCAGTTTACTCCGCATTCATAAAACAGTAATCCGCAACTATGCATTTACAAAATATGCACTCTCCAGTCTGCCTCTTTAAATCCAGGACACACATAATTCTCTGTTACAAGCAAGGGGCGTTTCACCAGCATACCGTCTGTGGCAAGCAACTTTAACTGTTCCTCCTCTGACATACTGCCAAGTTTGTCTTTAAGCTGCATCTCTTTATATAAATTTCCACTGGTATTAAAAAAGCGTTTTAACGGAAGTCCGCTTTTTTGATGCCACTTTCTCAATTCTTCCACGGTAGGATTTTCCTCTTTAATGGGACGTTCTTCATATTCAATTTTATTTTCTTCCAGCCATTTTAATGCCTTCTGACAAGTACTGCACTTTCTGTATACAATCACTAACGGTTTCATTTTTCCTCCATTCCCAGGCGTTCTACGCAAGGTTTTTATCTTTCCTAATAAATATTTTCTTTACAGCAGTTAATTATAACAAACTTTTCCCTTTACTTGAAGGGAAAAGCCGAAAAAATTTTATGATACCCCTTCCTGCTGTTTACCTGGAAACGTCAGAAAAGCGCTCTTTATAAAATAAGAGCGCCTCTGTTTTTCAATATTCTAATCCCCATGCATATCGCAAGCACTGCTTGCGATACTGCTCAAACAACGAATGACACGCTTCGCGAGCCATTCTTATGTTAATACGAAGTGTGAAAATTTATTTTTCACAATACTATCTTTCCTTCCATCTTGAAAGCGTGGAAAAGTACTTCATTAACCCTATCTTTGCCTCTTCCACCGTTTTACTTCGCCCACCCTCTACCTCAAAGGGTGCGCAAAAGTCCGCCATTTCTTCCATAGTGCAATTTTGTACAAATTCACCATCTTTATAGCAGTAACAGCAGTAGGTATCATTTTTACTACCATCTGCATTTGTTCCAAACTGTTCTTCTTTCATAGGCATTCCGCAACTCTGGCAGATTTTCATATCCTTCATTTCCTTCATATCCATATTGTAATCCTCTTTTCTTTTACTTGGTTTTTTAAAAAGAAAGTACCGCGGTTTTCAAATCTGCTTTCCTTTTATAGGATTACTATAACAGATATAATATGACATCAGCGTGTCATATTATCAAAATAGAAATAAAATGACCGTAAAAATATCTGAGCTGTCTCAAATTAGTCCTGTTCATACCTAAGCTGCATCTTTTTCAGCCTCTTTATAACCTCCTCTTTCACATAATCCGGTTCTAAAACTTTTATTGAAATTCCAAAAGAGAAAATAAGCCCATAAACCCATTCATCCACAAGAAAATCAGCCTGCACGAGAAAGTCTCCGTTTTCCAGCACTGTAATCTCCTCTTCCTCAAAACGGTCGTAAATACGGCATGCCTCACTTTGATCAATCAAAAAGGTACATTTTGTTAAACCATTCTCGTCCTGCCATTCATTATTTAGGCTGTCCTGACCTCTCCGGCTGCCTTCATTATCCTTTTTTTTACAAAACTCCTCTCTGTACACTACTTCTTTCTGTTTATGGGGCAGAAAAATTTCCCCTGTCATTTCCACACGCTTCATCCGCAATAACTTAAACAAACGCATTGCCTGCCGCTCTAAGCAGTAAGCACTTAAATACCATGTATATTCCTTAAAAAGCAGTTGGGCCGGCTCCACCAAACGCCGGTTCATAAGCCCATTTTGCCCATAATAATCAAAAGAAAGAACCCGGTGGGACAAAATTGCTTCCTTAATAGTCTCAAACATCTCCTGCCTTTTTCCACTCCAATCAGAAAAATCAATAGCCACCCAGTTAAGCGAATCTGTATGAAAAAAATCCGCCAACTTTAAAGTTAATTCCTTTTCCTGAAAAGCCCCTGTTTCCTGAAGGCTTGTAAGAGCTGCTAAAATCTGGTTTTGTTCCTCCTTCGTTACCAACATTTTATTAAGCACAAACTGGCTCATCAGACTGATGCCGCCATTTTTCCCTTTTTTTGCATATACAGGAATGCCTGCCATGCTCAAGTTCTCCACATCACGATAAATGGTGCGGACAGACACCTCAAACCGTTCCGCCAGTTCTTTCGCAGTCACGGTTTCCCTGCTCATTAATATGTAGATAATACTTAACAATCGACTCAGCATATTATGCCGCCTTTTTTCAAATCATAATAAAAAATATATTGCTGCAAAGTTCCTGCATACCCGGCATACCGATCAAATGGGAATCCATCTGCATACTGCTCCCTTAATACCTTTTGGATATGTGTATCCACTGGAAAAGCCTCCGTCTTATGTAAGGCAAACAGACAGATGCAGTTGGCCACCTTTTCTCCCACTCCGGTTAACTTGCAAAGCTCTTTCATTGCCTCTTTATAATCCATCTGCCTTATGGCGTCAAGATCAATATCCCCTAAAGCTACGCTGGCTGCTGTTTTATGGATATATTTGCTTCGGTAGCCTAAATTGCAGGCATATAATTCTTCCAGGGAAGCTTTTGCAAGGGTTTCCGGTGTTGGAAATATATAATATTTCCTTCCATCCTCCAGCCTTTTTTCCTCTCCGTACCTCTGGCATAAAGTTTCAATACATTTTCTAATCCGCCTGATATTGTTCTGCTGTGATACAATAAAGCTGATAATCATCTCCCACAAGTCTTGACGAAGAATCCGTATGCCGCTGCCATAAGCAGCGGCCTTTAAAAGATAGGTATCCCTGGGATCAATCATATCCATAATTTTCCCATAGTCTTCTTCCAGATCAAAATATTCCCTCCAAACACGCTCAAACTCCTCTGGTGTACAGTCAAAGAAAAACTGATTTTGTCTCTGTTCCATTTCAAGATACTGCCCTAAGGCTGTCAGGGCATATTTCCCATCAGAAATTTGATTTCCATCTTCATTTGTAAGACTTCTTCTATTTCTTATCTCCGCTTTTATTTTCTGCTCCCTATTACTCCCTTCCAGTCTGTGCAGGCGGAAGCATTGACCAGATTCGCAGATTTGTCCAATTGAAAAGTTCTCTTTTGTTATGCTGACCATTTATTTCTCCCTGTGTTCTATTTTTCATTACAGCTTATCTACCAGATGATAATTTAAATATACAATATCCACTCATCCTGCGCATACAGAAAATTCCCACCAAATCCGCCAGAAACCATCCAATGGGAATTGCCCACCAGATTCCCAGAACACCGATTTCAGGTATGGGAGAAAGTAAGTAGGCAAGAAGCACTCTCGTCCCAAGGGATATCACTGTAAGCACCAACGACATTTCCGGTCTCTCCACCCCTCTGTAAAATCCATATAAAAGAAATAAAAGACCGATTCCACAGTAAAAAGCACCTTCTATTCTTAAATATTCTGCCCCAGTCCATATAATTGCAATTTCCCCTGCATCTATAAACAGCTTCATAAGTTCTGGTGCCAGCACAAAGATTCCTGCCGATATCATCAGGCAAAAGGTCATAGATACTGCCGCAGCTTTTTTCATTCCCAGCACAACCCGGTCCTTCTTTCCTGCTCCATGATTCTGGGAAATAAAAAGAGAAAATGCATTTCCAAACTCCTGAGCCGGCATATAAGCAAAAGAATCAATCTTCACTGCTGCTGCAAAAGCCGCCATCACCACAGGCCCAAAGCTGTTAACCAATCCCTGTATCATTAAGATGCCAAAATTCATCACTGACTGCTGCACACAGGCTGCTGTGGCGTGACGCACTACCTCCTGCATTGCTCCTTTGTCAACCGAAAGGTCTGCCTTTTTAGGACGAAGTTCTGCTTCCCGGCACCATGTATAAATGACAATCCCCACACCAGATAATGCCTGCGCAATAACAGTTGCCAGTGCTGCTCCCCTTACACCCATTTGGAAACTCACTACAAATAAAACATCCAGGCCAATGTTAAGCACTGCCGCAGCTCCTAAAAAATATAATGGAATCAGTGAATTCCCTAATGCACGCATAAAATATGCAAAATAATTATAAAGAAAAACAAAGCCAATCCCCCAGAAAATGATCCATATGTAATCTCTCATCAAGTCGTAAACTTCCGTAGGAACCTGTAAAATTCGAAGAATGCTATCAAGTAAAACAAAAACAAGCACATTAATCAAAACTGTCACTACTGCTATAAACAGAAATGCTGCTGACATTCTTTTTTTCATCTGTAAAATATCTTTTTTCCCAAAATATACGGAAAAAACTGCACCACTCCCCATACAAAGGCCTATGATAATTGAAGTCAAAAAGGTCATCAATGTATAGGCGCTTCCCACTGCCGCTAAGGCGTCAGGCCCAAGCCACCGGCCCACAATCAGGGTGTCTGCTATGTTATAGCACTGTTGAAGGAGATTTCCTACAATCATAGGCCCAGCAAAAAGCAGCATAGTTTTTGTTACATTTCCTTGTGTTAAATTCTTTTTCATATCATCTGTTATGCTATCTCCAAAACTTAATCACATTAAAATCGTTCGTTTTGCATGATAAGAAATATATTTTTTTATTTATTTTCGTGTTTATTTTAAAAATCTAATTTAAGTTTAATTTTTGTTTTATCATAAGGATTTCCTTTTTATGCCCCTCATCATCAAAAGGCGTCTCTAGATAAACAGGCAGTCCTGCCAAAGCCGGGTGCTTTAATACATTTAGAAGTGCTTCCATTCCAATCTCTCCTCCGCCAATTGGTGCATGGCGGTCTTTATGCGCGCCAAAAGGCATCATACTGTCATTTAAGTGAATCGCCCGTAAAAGGTCAAGTCCCAGTATCCGGTCAAATTCCTCTATGACGCCTTCCAAATCATTTACAATATCATATCCTGCTGAAAAAACATGGCAGGTATCCAGACAGACTCCAATCCTTTCAGGATGCTTTACTCCGTCATGAATTGCTTTAAGTTCTTCAAAACTTACTCCGATTTCTGTTCCCTTTCCTGACATGGTTTCTAAAAGCACCGTAATTCTTTCCTCTCCGGTAATGGCCTGATCAAGCCCTGCAATAATGTTTCTAATACCGGCGTCAACTCCTATTCCCGTATGGCTTCCCGGATGAAAAACAATATTTTCAATTCCAAGTGCATTCATTCTGGCAACATCCTCCCGAATTACCATACAGGCAAATTCATAAGTCTGCTCCTTGGCACTTGCTAAATTCATGGTATAAGGTGCATGGGCAAGAATTGCCCCAAAATGATGCTCCTGGCGAGTGCTTTGAAATTTTTCTATTTCCTTTGCATCATAATTTCTATAGCCAGATCCGCGGGGATTACGGCTAAAAATCTGCATGGTATTCGCTCCCATTTTTCCTGCGTTTTCAGCCGCCTTTGCAATTCCATCTGCGATGGACATATGACTCCCTATAGTTAACATAACTTATTCTCCTCGATGATTACAAGATCCCATGCAGATAAGAAAATGCTATCTCCTTTTTTTACTTTATTTCCAGTAAGGAGATTGATTCCTTCCTGAAATGCATGGAAAATCTTTTGTTCTTTCTCTGAATAATTCAAATAATACCACACCATTTTCCCAAAATCATTCTTTCCTTTACGGATAATGACCGGAAATCTGCTTTCCTTTTCATAGCTTATTCCGGCATCTGTTAATGCCCTGTGAAAAATTTCCGTCAAAACCTCTTCATCCGTCATGCAGCCAATATAGTAAGCTTTTCCCTTTCCATAGCAGTTTCTTGTAACAGCACTATAACCTTTCCAGTTATAATGATCATAAACTGCCAGGGAATCTGCGCCTGTGGGAATCAAAAGCTCCATAAATACCTTTGCTTCTTTTCCTGAATGAATATTAATATCCCCCTTACCGGCAGCGTCCATGTCACCTGCCTTGATGCTTTGAGATTCACTGCCAATCAACTCTCCGGAAAGCATAACATTTTTCGGGAAAGTGAACTGATGATATTTAACTCCCAGACACTTGGTCAGAATATGGGGCTGAATTTCATGGCTGATTTTAACATTTTCATTGGCAAAACCCGATTTAAAAGTTGCCACCAGCACGCCCCCATCCTGCACATACTGGCTGAGCCGGTTAAGCAGCTTATCATCTGCCGCATAAAGAGCCGGCACCACAATCATTTTATATTTGCTTAAGTTTTCTGACTCCGGCCAGACAAAATCGCATTCCACGTTCATTTTATATAAAGCATCATACATCCAGCGCACCACATCATTGTAGGAAACTTGTCCGTTATCTGATGCCATTGCATCTATTCCGAACCATTTAAGCGCTGTCAATGCCTCATTGCTGACCAGCACTGCCACGTCATTTTGCTTTTTTAAATTTACCAGATGGCTTCCGATTTCTGAAAATTCTTTCCCGATCCTGCATGCTTCCAGATAGGTTTCATTTTCCTGAAAATCATGGCTTAATAGTCCTTTCCAATAGCTTTCTACCGCATTGTGGATGGAATGCCAATGCCAATACATTACACTGTTTGCCCCAGAAGCAATATGGCTGTATGCCTGCAGGCGGAGCTGCCCTTTATAAGGCGTCCATCCCGGAAATCCCTGCGCTTGGGTTTCTAAAATCAAATAATTATCCTGCTTTAAAGACCGGATCAGATCTCCCCCAAAAGCAATTTCTATTCCTGTCAGCTCGTCCTGGGTAGGATGATAAATATCTGCTCCTGCTATGGTAAGGTGCTTTGCTGTCTTATATTGGTCAATATCCGGCTGAACGCCCCAGGAATATCCCTTCCATGCAAAATCCAGATTGTGGGTTATAAATTGATGCGCTTTACGGTACTCATTTACAATTCCAGCCTGCCAGCCTAAAAATTCCTCTACCAAAGTTCTCTGGAATTTTTCAAATTCTGCTCCCAGACTTCCGTTAATCGTTCCTCTCACATCTGGGAAATCTTCCCATGCATCAATGCGGTTGCTCCAATAATCTAAGCCAAATTCTGCATTCATTGCATCTAAGTCATCATGGAATTTCCTGCGAAGATATTTTACAAATCTCTCCTGCACATTTTTCCCGGCAGTTCCATAATATTTCGTTTCATTGTCTAATTGATAACCAATAACACACTTTCTGTCTGCTACGTGTTTCATCAATTCTCTGATGATCCTCTCCCCATAGTAAAGGTAAGCAGGATTGGTAATATCCATAATCTGCCTTGCACCATAAATTCCCTGCCCCTTTATGGTAGTGGCTAATACCTCTGGGTATGACTTTACCATCCATGCAGGAATTGCATAGGTAGGTGTTCCAACGATCACCCCGATCCCGGCCTCCTCCATTTTATCCAAAACTTTTTCCACATGAGAAAAATCAAACACGCCCTCCTGTGGTTCGCATGTACTCCATGTGGATTCTGCAATCCGAACCGTATTAATTCCTGCCTTTTTCATCAGGGCTATATCCTCATCCAGCCTCTCACAGGGCATATATTCCTCATAATAAGCTGCTCCAAAAAGAAGTTTTTCCATCTGTAATCTGCCTCCAAATATATTTTCTAATTGCAATATTTCCTTTATTATATGATGAGATCCTTACTTTTACAATTGGCAAAAAGCATTCCCACACAGAAATCAATTTTCAGATTCAAGCAATATATCGTTATCGGAGAGGGATACATCCCAGAATATTTCTTAAGGAGTCCTTATAACAACGTAACAGCACTAAGTGAAAACTGTCACTTAGTGCTGACGCTTGAAAACTACTTTAAATATCAACTTTTGGCTAACTTATGCAGACAGGTTATATTTCATTTAGCAATGCCTGCAATATCATAATATGATATTCTTCATCCATGATAATTCTGTCTAAAACAGCATTTATGCAGTCATCTTTTATCATCCTCATATGCGCCCGATATTGGTTCATTGCTGCTGTTTCTGCTTCTATGTCTGCCCGCAGCATATTACCCAGTTTATCCGGTATATCCAGACAAGCGGGCGTCCACATTTTCTGTCTTCCATTTTGCGAAACCGCTGTAAAATTTATCTCTCCTCCAAGCAAAAAAATTAGTTCTCCAAGTTTCTGCATGTGGATCATTTCTGCCATTGCCAATCCCAAAAGGGACTTTGCTATTGAGCACCGGGCACAGGATAAGCGGTTTTCATTATTAATATACTGTGTAATCGCCGACATTTCAGAAGTCACTCCGCAATAATCATTACTGAGAAGGTTTGCATACATTAAATTTGGTGCTTTTACTCTTATTTCAGGGTAGGGGTAATCCACCATAATCGGCTTTACATTTTCAAATCCACAGCTATTAGATAAGGAGTCTGTTGACCTATCCATCACATTCCCATATCACTGCAGCCGCAGTTTACTGCATAATCACAATCCACAGAGGCTTTACCCACTTCCGCCCTTGCACCAAAGATAACAGGTACTTCTACCCGTAACTTCTGACTGATGGTAAATTTACATACATCATTTGTTTTACCTGCACAACTGTCACAACCAGATGATATAATTGCTTTTCCCAGGCACTGAGTTTTGGCATTGCCTGCCTCTCCAAAGGTTTTAATTGTCACAGGAATACATACATTAACATCCTGATAGCCTACTGCTGAACATCCTACTCTGTCCATTTCCTTTTTTGCTGCTCTATCCATTTCTTCGTACATAATTTCGCCCATTCCAAGTTCCATTTCGTTATCCACGCTAATCTCCTTTCTAGCTTCCATCTTATTCAATCAATCTTAAAAACATAATGGAATACTTCATATCTAGTCTCATTTATAATATATGAAGCCTGCTTAAAATGGTGACATTTTATTATAATTTTTTAGTACTCTTTCTCTATGCGGTCTATTTCATACATTTCCATAAATTCGTCGAGGTCTTTTTTATTTTGGATAAGCGCAATCTCCTGAAATTCTCCTGTATGTATATTTTTAAAT
>ERZ808044.1581-NODE-1581-length-11685-cov-3.403170_pt1 | contig 11685 bp, 13 predicted proteins | sample MGYA00380195_ERZ808044 | MGnify/ENA primary metagenome ERZ808044 (study PRJEB31490, sample SAMN06133423) | mouse gut metagenome | isolation source: Z7_2 | host: mice | place: China: Chengdu | collected 2015-05 ...
TGAAGGGAAGGGCGCTTCGGCTGATGCGTATTTGGATGATGGGGACGCTTCGTATGAGGATACGGTCGGTTCGGGTGATTACCGTTGGACTTGGCATATCTACTATTTCGGTAGCGGTTCCACGTTCAAAACCATGTCGAACATTCGCGTGGAGAAACGATAGCCGCCCTGCTATGCTTGTTGGTGTGATGGGGTTATCCCCTTCTGTGAAAACGTGAATGAGCGCCACTGACCCGGTTGGGCTGGTGGCGCTCATTTGTATGTAAGAAGAACCCCGCGGGTTGTGCGTGCTGGTTGGCAGAGGCATGCGGGGCTACTGTTATGGACGATTCTATCATATGGCGCATAAAAAGCAGAGGCGGCCGCAGCCGCCTAGGAAACTCCTTCTACGACTAGGTAGACGAGCTGGTTCGATTCTAGCATGTGGTATGCTTGTTGGTGCGTTGTAACACTAGTGGCCCACGCTGTGTCGTCGCCTTGCTGATTGGGAGTGCCCGGTTGGCTCATGGGAGGACCGGTGTGGGTGCGACGTCATGACCGACCCAGCACGCGTCCCCACGGGGGAGCGAACCAGGCTGGGTCATTTTTCATATTCGGGACATGATTTAGGACATGTCCCGAATCGGTTTGCATGTGTCCTTATCAGCGTTTCGTGACGCAATCGTGCAGCGAAAATGGGGTCTATGCCCTCATTTCGCGTTCCACGGCATGTTTCATGAGATAAACGTGCAGCGAAAACACACTTGGCACGGGAAACGTCGCTATGGGATTCGTTGGCCACATTTAACGGCTTAAATGTAGCTATGGGGATTGTTGGCTACATTTAAGCGTCGAGGTGCGCGAAATGCAGGTCAGACGTAAACCACTGTGTCGGGGTCAGGCTCCTTCTGGTAGTGAACTGGTTGCTGCCATGTACAAGTACGCGTCGATCTGTATGCGGAATCCAGCGTTTTTGCTCGGTAGAAAACTGCGCTCCGTGTCGAGGATTCCGGCGGCGATGCGTTCGGCGTCGTCCACCATGCTGCCGGTGTTCACGGCCTTCATGAGGCCGCCGAGTATCGCCTTCCAGTCGCGCGTCGGCCCCGCGATAACCTCGTCGCCGTACTCCGGAAGGTCGATGGTCTCTCCCCATGATTGTGCCTCCACTAGAGGTGGCTTCAGGTCATATTGCCAATACAGGCCACCGTGTCCATTGTGGCTGCGTTTGATGATGATCGGCCTATGGGAATCGAGCATATACCCAAAGCACCTTAGGAACTGTTCGGGGTTGTTATTGAACTCGTCCACGAGATTCTTACGGCTATACCACATTATCAATCCTTCTTCTTCAAGTTTGGGAGCATGTGACATTCCCCTTCTCGTATTTCCTGCGCCATGACAAGGAATGTTTCGTCTACATAGTTGACATCAGCCATTATGCCATTGATGATGATGCCTTCTCCGTCCACGCGACTGAACGGCATCCCGTAGGTGGCTGCTGGTGGAATGTATGCCCATTCCTCGTATTCCTCGTCATTAATCGTCCTGACCATGATGCCACCGTCCTTGAAACGGACGCATAGATCACGGCAGATATCGCTGTCGAGGTCACGGCGGCATGTTGTGCGCTCCAAAATCGGCGCCGCCACATGCCACGGCAGTTGAAACATGCCGTCATACGAGCCGACGTAGAGCACATCGTCAATGGTGTGGCCGCTTTCCCCTATCGCCCATTCGGTTTCCTCAAGGAACGAACGGAGGTCGGGATAACCAGTGAAGAACCTCATATCAAGCTCCTTTCACTGTCGGTTCCAGCCGGCGGCTTCGCATTCTTTCCACCATGCGAGCACTTCCCGGTTTTCTTCGTCGTCTCCGATCAGCAGCAGATAAGCGGCGTTGGTGTTCTTGCTGCCTGACCACCGTGGTGGGCGCACTTCAAGCACAAGACCCTTCTTCTTGAGCGACGCTATGTGCTTCGACACGACCTGCCGGCCACGCTCCAGCTTTTCACGCATGAGGGTCACTGATTCCCCGAGTTCCAAGCCTTCCATCTCGTCGTCGGTGAGTTTCGACCCGTAGCCGATATCCGCCGCAATGGATTCAACACCCCGCTCGTAAAGTCGTGCTGGAACGTGATGCTTCTTCATGTGCGCGGTGAGCGGCCAATCATACGCTTCGATCGCCATGAGCATCAACACGATTTGCTCTGTTGTGTTCGGCGTGAGTATTTCCTTGCCGCTCTTCTTGCTGGTGGAGGCCCGGAGGAAAGCCCCTTCGGCTCCGCGTGCGGCGACGGCGGCTGCATTGTTGCGTCCCATTCTAGCCATTCGCTTTCTGCCTTCCACCTCGTTTGTTATTATGGGGGTGGATGGCTTCGTTGTCATTCCGCCCCCTGACCGTATGGGTTCCAATCATGTCGGTCAGGGGTTTTCTTTTATCGCTACCAGACTACCATAACCGTGTACTGCACAACACTATTCGGCGTGTTCTGCAATACACTCACTCAGTGGACTGTAAAACACTTCACTAGGTGTTCTGTAAATCACAATATACAGTTATATACAGTTTTAGACAGTTAATACAGTGCGCCATGGGGCGCGAAATCATCATTCACCAGCACCGGGGAGCAGTCCCTTCGGCAGGTGCAGGGAAGCACCGAGTTCGTTCATCGCTTCGGCCTTCTCCTCCATATCCACCGTACGGTACAAATCATCGACCGCCATCGTGGTATGGCCGACGATCTCCAACACCGTCTTCGTATCCACACCCGCACGACGCAACAGGGTCACAGCGGAATACCTGGTCTCATGGCCGGTATGCTCAGCCGGGTTCATACCGCACTCGGAAAGCAGACGCTTGAACGCCGCATTGTCCTCCTTGCTGGTGATGGGAGACCCGTCCTCATGCCGCCACAACAAGCCATGCGGATTCGCCCAGCCAGCCGTGTAATCCAAGTAGCGTCGCAACACGGCCACCAGTTGCGGCCACAACGGCACCACACGCGGCTTACCCGACTTGGGAGGCTTCAACCATAGTTTGCCCCGTATATGACGCATGGGAAGCCCGTCAGGCACCAGCCAACGCGCCTGCGGGCATTGTGCGCCACGAATGTTCCCGCACGGCCATTGCCCATGCACTTTCTCACCGCACCCATGGGAGCGCATCGCCTCCGTCATCGACCACTCGACCGTATACGAGGGCGCAGGACCATCCAAACGCAACCCGTCGATCGTGGCGCCCAATATCTCACCCTGGCGCATACCCGTCAACATGCGGAACAACATGCGCGCCGTGCTCACCAACACGTCGCTTGCGTTCATGTCTCCTATCCGCTTGTCGATGTACCATGCGGCCCGCTTGTACTGTTTCACCGTACCCGGCGCCAACCGGTGCTCCACGTCCCTAATGAACATGGCCGTGTAATCCCTCACCAACCCGCCCGTATGGGCTTCGACACGACCTGTGCGGTTGAGCCGTTCACGAGCCTCTTTGAGCTTCCTCTCGCATTCACGGAACGTGCTCGCGGTGATCTGCTTCGTGCGGTATTTGCCGTCGGGCCCCTTGCCCAACGACAACTCCACCTTCCACCGTTCCACATACGAACCGTCCTTGCGTCGCTGCCGGTACGGGTACGGGCGTGCCGCACCTGTCGCCCTCTTCTTGGGCATCAGCGCCTCCTCCACTCATGTTTAATGAAAGTTTAATGAAAACAGAAGGGCACCACATGGGTACCACCTGCTATGCACATGATACCCACAACCCTGCTATTCCAACGTTTCTTGGACGCGGGTTGCCGTGGTGCCCTTCCAGAGGGAAGAAGAAGAGAAGATATTCAGGTATCGTCATAACCATCTTCCAGTACCTTCCTGAAACAGTCACCAACGCAGACACCAGTAGTGTTTACCCGCATTCAACCAACATCGAGAAACCACCCAACACGCCACTCGTGTAATGAATGTTTAATGAAAACTTCAGATACAAAAAAGAGAGGGCCAGTGGCATGCAGCCACCAGCCCTCAATACTCGATCAGATCGAGACATATGATATGCAAAACATCATAGTTTCAATCCACTCCACCGCCGAAACGGAGAAGACAGTCACGTCTTGCGACGTATCTGCCAGCATAGCACAATCCCAAGTATTTCCTAGTTGGTTCGACTGGGATTGTAGGCGACACCGAACGCCGCCGCCACAGTAGGTATGGCGCCTGCCATGGCTGACAGGAGAATGGTGGCCCATTCTGGCGCGTTCGCGGCTATCGCCACGGGTGCCGCCACCGCGAGGATCACACCCAAAATGGTGCAGGCGACATAGATCGCGGTACGCACGCTCGGGTCAAACACCGGCACATAGGGAGTCTCCGTGCCGGGCATGCTGTCGGGCAATTCCTGGTCACTGTCGTCGTATTTCGTGGTTTCATCGCTCACGTGTTTTCCCTTTCAGTCGATTTTGAGTACCTGACCCGGATAGATCAGGTTCGGGTTGGCGATGCCGTTTTTTGCGGCCAACGCCTGATAGGTGGTGCCGTAGCGTGCAGCGATGGCCGAGAGGTTGTCACCGGCACGAACCGTGTATGTGCGGGCTGCTGGCTTGTTCGCGCCCAGTTTCGCGTTGACCTTCGCCTGGATGGTCGCCGGATTGTAGCCGGCCTTCTTGAGGCGGTTGATGCGATCCTGTCCGTTGCCCCACTTGCCTGCGATGACCTCGGCCGCGATAGTGTCCTCGCTCTTCTTCGCCGGGGCCGGCGCGGGCTTGGATTGGGCTGGGGTTGCGGCGGGCTTGCCGTTCTTCGCCGCGTATTTGCGCCATGCATTTGCATCCATGTACGCGATGTTCAGGTCGAGGTTGCCGTTGTAGCCGGGCAGACGGCCAGCACTGGTGTACTGGCGGATCGCGCAACCGTATGCACCCTCGTTCCACGGGTGCGCCTGATAGCCGGTCGGGTTGTTGTCCGCGTACTGGGCGATCCAGAGGCCTGCGTTGAGTTCCTTGGCGACGGCGCTGATGCCGTTATAGATGCCTGCCATGCTGTAGATGATGGGGATGACGCCGGTGCGTTCCTTGACCCTGCGGGCGACCTGCTTGAGGTATTCGTAGTTGCCCCATGCGTGGTTCTGTTCGATCTCCCAGTCGAGCACGAGGATCGCCTCGCCGATATAACCCTTGATGTTGTTGACGAAATAGTCGGCTTCGGCGATGGCGTTGCCGCCGGCGACATAGTGGTAGACACCGAGCAGGCGGCCCGCTTTTTTGGCCTGCTGGTACTGGCGGTCACAGTCCGGGCTGATGTAGTTGGTGCCCTGTGTGGCCTTCATGATGACGAAATCAGCCGGGACGGCAGCCAGATTGATGCCGGCCTGCCAGTTGCTGACGTCGATGCCATTCATAGTCATAATGACCTCCTTGGTCATGGGTTCGGATATGGAAAAGGCCACAGCGTTCGTGCTGTGGCCTTGGGTTTGGTTGATGACGGAGGCGCTAGTATTCCTCCTCGGTTTCGTCGCACATGCGGCTGGTCGTGTCGCCGCCGGGCGGCACGCTGGGCAGGCGGCGGATGTCCTCGATCATTTCGGTGCCGACCCCGTTGCCGCCGATGCTGTGATAGGCGGAGTAGAGACGTTCCAGCACATGTTTTTCGTTCGGGTGCAGCCAGCCGTGCCGGACGGCGCTCTCGTGCCGTTCCCTGATGCGCAGATAGGCGAGTTCGACCACGGCCGCGTTGAGGTTGTCGAGTTTTTCAACGATCTTGTTCATGTCCGTGACCGGGTGGCGTTTGTCATAGCGGCCCAACAGCCAACTGATGATGCCGGACACACCCAAACCGGTGGCGACGCCAGCGAGAGCGGTGATGGCCTCCGCGCTCAACAGATTCAAAAATGTTCACCTCCCCTCTCAACAAATATGGGTCAGAGTTCCCACGGGCCTATCTCGCCCGCCATCGTGGCGTTGCGTGGCCCCGCGCACCACGGATACGGGATGTCGCCTGCCTGATAGGCGGCGTAGAGTTTCTCCCAATCCTCAGGGCTGTAGACGCCAACCTCGCTCAGTGTGAGCGGGCCACCCATCAGCCATAGCGAATGGTTGGTGACCATGTCTGCGGCGACGCGTGACGCGATCCACCCGTCAGCAGCGGCTATCAGCGTCGCGCCACCGATTTCGAGCGCTTCGAGCGTCGCCGTAGATGTGTTCGTGACGCGTGCGTACAGGATTTTGCCGGCAAGGCTCTCATTGGTTATGGGGTTCCAGGCGTATACGCCACCATTTGTTTCCCCGTTCTTCAGCATGTACCGGGTTTTTTCGCCGTCGCTGGTTTGCTCGGCGTTCCACATGGCGCGCTTTTTGAGGCACCGTGGTTCCGGGTGCAGATTCTGCACGGTCTCGATCTCGCTCATGCGACCACCTCCAGTTCGAGGTGGCGTGGATAAACAGCTAGGAAGCTAAGCCCCCCCCCCCCCGCTACGGGGTAGGTGTCGCCGTTGAAATACGCGGGCGTGGCGCCACGGCTGTCGTAGGTTTCGGCCAGTTCGAGTTGTGGCTCGTATACGGCGAGCTGCCCTGGCGTATCACCATCGCCGCGCGGACCGCGAAACCGTATCTGCAGGTTGCCGTCTGCGGGAGCGGTGAACCTGAGCAACTGTTTACGTTGGGCCGGGCGGCCGGCTGGTAGTGCGGCGAGCGATACCCCGCCAGTGCCGATGATCTGCACGACCTCGCCACGTGACGTATCGGGGCCGACATATCCGAGCTCACACGCGAACACCATTGGCTTTTCGGCGCATTCGCCGACGTTCAACGCCCATTCGACATACGAGCCGGCACTCCCGTCTTTCGATGTGGCGCACCAGCCGTTCCGACGGTTCCAATTCCAGACGATGCCGCTCGCAGCGATATCAGTGGTATAGTTCGGTTTCGCCCCATCACCACGGCAGGCAGCATTACGGAACCAGTTTTTACGGATCATGCCGCCACCCCCAAACGGGTGGCGATGTTCAGCCTGGATACCAGTGACTCCAGTCTGTATCCAATGGGTGTTTGGATTGCATGATCTCGCTCATCTCGCTCGTGAGCATGAGCGCCAACCGGTGCAGTTCGTATGAACCTGCATCCATGTTGAAGATCAATTCCTGCGGGCTGGCGTCCCATCTGGCCGGCAGATCGATGCGGATGCCCGTGTTGAATTGTGCCGGTGTGATGAAGCGCGCGTCCGACGTGACGTTCATCAGATAGTATTTCAGAGGCGTCGCCGTGTTGGAAGTGAGCCCACGAACGTACAGGCTGAGCTTGGCTCCGATCTGTTGCGCGTCGGTGTCCAAGCCGAGCGTGAACATGGTCCTGCCGGTCATGAGCAGGTTTGGACACGGCGTGCACACATAGTTTTTGCAGCCCGTGACCTGGCGTCCGTCGGGTAGGGTGATGAGCCTGCTCATGCGACCACCACCAGCACAGGGCGGCAATCCACATGTGGATACAGGCGGTTAGAGGGAAGCCCCCCCCCACGCCACGATTCCATCACCGTCAAACCACGTGATACCGTCGCTAATCATCTGCTGGTAATCCTCCTCGCTCATCACAAACAGTTGACGTACCCAGACGGCGCAATTAGCGTTCGGGCCGACCATGACGCGGAACTCGACCGTGGAATCCTCCGGTACCACATTGGCCGGCGTGACGATGCGCCCCGCCTGCCCGTCCCATGTGGCCGGTGTGAGCTCTGTGCGTGGCATGATGACCACACGCAGCAGATTCGACGCATACGCGCCCTGCGGGGTGCTCACCTCCGCACCGAACCGGTACGTGCCGGCCGGCAGCTTGAGGTGCGTGTACACGTAGGAGTCGGGTGTGCCACTCTGATTCGTGATATGCAGACGGTTATCGGACAACATCTGGAGTCGAATATCCTTGCCCGTGTAAAACGCCCAATCCGCAGTATCTACGGGTTTCGGGTCAGGCAGCAGGTTACGTGATTCAGTCATCCGACTCACCCCCACTCGCTTTCTGTTGGAGCATCATGTTCTGCGCCTCCAATATCGCGATTCGCGCAGCCTGCTCAGCGACTTGGGATTTCAGTCGGGCGATGACCAGTTGTGCCGGCACCTGTATTTCATCCATTGTTTGCCTCCTTGTGCGTTGTGGTTAGAGTCCGATGACGATCGAGCCGATGTCCACCCAGTCGTGTGGCCCGTTGTTGACGCGCAGCATCGTGGAATTGGCTGGGATGTAGGCGCGGGCGGTCGTGGCGACGCCCTTGGTCATGGTGCCGATGATCCACGTTCGGTTCACGCTCGACGTCTCGAAACCGCTGTAGACACTCGCCAGATCGAACAGGTCGCAGTCGCCGGTATTCGCGCATTTGATGCGGCCGCGGAACACGAGCAGGCCGGCACGCTGCCCGTACTGGGCTGTACCCACCGCTGTGGCCCCGTTGGCGAGCGGCAGGTTCGTCCAGGATTGCTCCCAGTCGATACGACGGTTGTTGACGTAGACGCCGTCACCGTAGGGGTTCCTGCCACTACCGGCGCCGATGATGTCGATGCGGTCGGCCAGCAGGCTCATGACCGTCGCCTTGTACCGGTTCTCATACCGGATGTTGATTTCAGGCTGCTGCGGGTTGATGCCGATCCCCAGGCTCGCGGTGTACCAGTTGTCGATCTCACTGGGACTGGTGCGGTCGCTGGTGCCGACGATATGCCAGCTCTCGCCGACCTGGTCGTAGCCATGGATGGCGCCGGCCGACACATCTCCGTACACGCTGTTGGTGATTTCCACCCTCCGCCCGCTCTGGGCGGTTTTGAAACCGCCGACGAGCACCGCACTGCCGGTGTCACCGTTGAGCGAGAGCATCGGCACACCAGAGTTCGAGTACGCGGTGAACACGTTCCCTGCGATTTTGATGCCGCGCTTGTCGGCCGGATTCGTCTGCAGGACTGGTGCGGTCAGGGTCGCGTTCGACAGGAGCGCGCCCGCCATCATGATCCGCCCCGTGTTGTCCAGGGTGAATGTGGTGTCGCCGTCTGTGTCGTAGGCGACGAGGCCACCAGACGTGAATTTCAGCCCGGTTTTCTCCGCGCTGCTCGTCTGGATCGTGGGCGCGGTGATGACCGGGCCGCTGATCTCCCCGCCCGACTGGATGGCGCCCTTGAGGGAGAGCGCCCACTGGCCGTCATCGTTTTTCGCATACGACAGATGGTCACCGAACACAACGCCATCCGAGTTGAGGCGGGCAACGGTGTGTTTGGCCGCACCGCTGCCAGTGGTGAGTTTGTAGTCGGCGCCCTCGATACTGCCGCCGCTGATCGCCGGTGTGCTGATTCCCGCGCCGATGATGTTCACCGATTGCAGGATCGCCTCACCGGTTTTCGCGTCCAATGTGACAACCGGATTACCGGCCGAGTCCACCATCACGAAACCGTTGTTGTTGAGCTGGATACGCTCATTCGATGTGAGGAACGCGCCGCCCTTGACGACCGCGCCGTCGAAAAAATCCGCCGACACGAGACCCGCACTCACAGTGCCGCGCACGAACAGCGAGTCGGCGGCGAGCATGAGGTCAGCCCACCGGGTGCCGTTCCACGTCCAGATATGCTCGACCTCACCAGAATGGTCGACGAGCACCGACACGGAATTGTTCGGTTCGCCCATCCAATATGTTTCGGGTGGTTTCGAGCTGGTCTGCCACCATTCGTCACCCGGTTTGAGCGGATCATACTCGGGTTGCGTGGCTTGCACGAACCGTTTGTTTTTACTGTCCGCTGTGGTTTGCGCACCGATGACCGCCGCCTCGGCTGCCTCGAGGCGGGCGTTCGAGTTCGCCAGATCAGTTTCGAGCTTGCGGGCGAGCTTGGTCGCCTGCTCGGCCTGCTGCGCCGCCTCATAGACGAGCGACACGTCCGTGAGCGAGCAGTCGTCGAAATACGCGTCCACCGGCGACGTGAACGCAATCCGGGCGCGCACCCATTTCACCCCGTCGGGGATGACCGCCTCCTGCACGGCCTCGGTCCACGTATCCCCGGTGAATACCGTGTTGACGATCGGTTTGAAATCAGTCCACGACGTGCTGTCGGTGACCGTGATGGAGGACGCGTACTGCAAGCGCAGACCACCATTGTCATTGCCTGACAGGGCGGTGAGCAGTTTGTACCACACGCGGAACCGGTACCGGCTGCCCACCGTTACCGCGACGGGCTTCGTGCTGACCAGCTCCCGTGTGCCCGCACTGCCGTTGAGATAGGCTCGCCACCCACCAGAGCGGCACCATGGGCTCTGCTGGGTGAATCCAGCCCCGGCCACATTCGTCGTCCAGCCATCCGCGCCATGCTCGAATCCACCGTTAAACAGCAGTTCCTCGACCTGCGAGGACAGCACGTTGAGCAGAGCCTGCGCGCTGGCCGCGTTCTGCGCCGCAGTGGCCGCAGTGGCCGCAGTGATCGCGTGCGCCTTGTCGAGACGGTCGACCTCACCGGCCGTGGTCTGGCTGAGCGTGTCCGCGTTCTGCGCGAGTCTCGCCGCATCCTCCGCGCTGTTCTGCGCGGCCTGCGCCATTTTATAGGCGCCGGACTGCGTGACGTCCGTCCACGCCCACTGACCGTCGCTATAGTCCACGCGGGTCGTTGTGTAGAGGTTCGACGCCCTATCCAACGCGGGCTCCACCGTGCTCCACGCGCCCTCGGGGTTTTTCCCGGCCGGTTTGGCCGGCTTCGACGCGGCGAGCACATAATACGTGGTGAGCGCGGTCACGCTCACACCAGTCGCACCAGTCGCACCCTGCTGGCCCATGGGGCCAGTATCGCCGGTCACCGGTGTCGCACCAGTCACCGTCGTGCGCCCATCGCCGTAGGTGATTCGGGTGCGCATCCACACCGTCGCACCGGCCGGACGGGTCACATTCCCAGTCGTCCACCCACTTGTCGGGGCCGCAGTGGCGCCACCCACCGCATACTCGACCACACTGCCGGTGATGGTCTTCGCGGCGTTGTCCGTGGCGAGTTGTTTCGCCGCGTTCGCGGTCCGCTCCGCGCTTTCGGCCGTGCCCTTCGCACTGTTCGCGGTGCCGGTCGCTTTTTCGATGTCCTTGGCCTGCTGCTCCTGCGTGCCCTCCACGCTCTCCACACGCGACACCGTGTCGAGCATGTCCTGCTTCACACTGGCGACGTCCGTCTCCATGCCAGCGTAATCGCCCTTGAGTTTCTCGGTCTCCGTTTTGATGGCGGCCGTCGTCTCACGTGCTGCCTTATCCGCCTCCGCGCGCAGGTAGGCTTCCTGTTCGAGCCCCTCACGGTTCGCCTCAATCGCCTGCTGTGCCTCGGTGATCGTGGTGTTCACCTTGTCGATCTGCGCTTTCACGGATTCATCCGCCGCCGCCAGGATGTTGTCTGCGGCCTCGTCGAACTCCTGCTGGCTGACGATGGGTAGAATCTCCACCTGCACGTGCTCGGATTCCACCGACTCGTTGTACGCGGGGGAGCCGTCACGGTCATGCGCATTATCAAGGGCTGTGGCCCACACGTCCAGTGTGGTGCCCGCGTCGAACACGCCCGTGTTCACCTCACCGGCAGACGAGAGCACACCCACCAGTGTCTTCTCAGCCGCCGTGGCGCCCACCTGTTTCGCCCACACCTGCACACACCGGAAATCGGACGGAATGCCACCTTCCAATTCCCCGCCCCAACGGATAAGCGCGGTACCAAGATGCGAGGTCGCTTCAATGT
>ERZ808044.1584-NODE-1584-length-11602-cov-3.771453_pt1 | contig 11602 bp, 9 predicted proteins | sample MGYA00380195_ERZ808044 | MGnify/ENA primary metagenome ERZ808044 (study PRJEB31490, sample SAMN06133423) | mouse gut metagenome | isolation source: Z7_2 | host: mice | place: China: Chengdu | collected 2015-05 ...
CAAATCTTTAAAATTGGTTCTTATTGGGTTTACTTTTGGACAAATGAAAATAAACCATTAGAACCTATACACGTGCATGTATCTGATGGAACTCCAACCGGAAACGCAACAAAGATTTGGATTACAAAACATGGAAAGTGCTATTTATGCCATAACAAATCAAAAATTCCTGAAAAAACATTAAGAAATATAATGCGTATGATAGAAGCGCGTAGCATGGAAGTAATTGATAAATGGTACAAATATTTTGGCGAGATCAACTATTATTGCTAATCCCGCCGCTAAAATTACAGTTATTTATCTACTAATTTTTTCAAAACCTGTCGTTAACTCTAACGTATCTAATTCATAGTACATACGCATTACATGCATCAATTACCATCCCAATTTCTTCTTCTGTCATTTCAGGGAACAAAGGAAGTGTCACGCAATGCCCCGCCAGGTATTCTGCATTAGGGCAGTCTCCTTCTTTGTAGCCTAAATTCGCATATGCTTTCTGTAGATGGCAGGGCACCGGATAGTGTTTATTACATTCCATCCCTTTTCTGTCCATATATGCAATAAAATCATCTGGATTCTCCACGGTAATTACAAATAAATGATAAACCGGATCTGTATTTTCCGGATGTGCCTGCATTGTAATCAATGGATTTTTAATTTCACTGATATAGCGTTTTCCAATCTGCCTGCGGTTATGCGTCCATTCCGGCAGGAAACCTAAACTCACGCTTAAAACTGCACCCTGAATTCCTTCCAGACGATAATTATATCCCACCACATCATGGTAATATCTCACCTGACAGCCTTGATTTTTTATGGTAGTAATTGCATCATAATACTCTTTCTTATAACAGGTAACGCTGCCGCCCTCACCAAAAGCATACAAATTCTTTCCAGGATAAAAGCTAAAGCACCCTAATTCTCCTAAACTTCCTACCATTTTTCCTTGGTAGCGCGCTCCATGAGCCTGGGCACAGTCCTCTACCACATATAAACCATATTTATCCGCAATTTCTTTTACCTTTTCAAATTCAAAGGGCTGCCCATATAAATGTACCCCTAAAATCGCTTTCGTCTTGTCTGTAATCTTTTCTTCAATTTTATCTGGATCTATCTCCCAGGTATCTTTTGTACAATCTACAAACACCGGAACTGCACCCGTATAAGTAACACCCCAGGCTGTTGCTATGTAGGTATTGGCTGGCACGATCACCTCATCTCCCGGACCAATTCCAAGAGCCATCATTGCACAATGCAGCGCACTGGTTCCATTGTTAACCCCCGCTGCATAAGGAACGCCACAAAAGTCCGCAAACTCCTTATCAAACTGGTCGGCAAACCTGCCGCCCGAAAAAGCCGTCTCTTCACAAACTGCTTCTATCGCCTCTAAATACTCTTTTTTATGTTTTCTAAAATCTCTTGATAAATCTATCCTTTTCAGCATTTTTTCTCCATTCTTCCCACTTTAACTGGCACTTCTTAGCCTTTGTTTTTTTCTTCTTCCTTAAACGTCTTTCGCAGTTTGTAGATCTGCACTAAATAATTTTTAATGGTCTTCCACACTTTTACGGTAGTATTGTAATCCTCCTGCCATTCCACCGGCATATCATAAATCACAACCCCCATCCGCTCGGCCCGAAGCAGAAATTCTATCGTATAAAACCAGCCATTATCATTGCCGCATGCCTTAACCAGCCTTTCTGCCGTTTCTTTACGCAAAAAGGTAAATCCGCAGACCGCATCCGTTGCTTTCATATGAAAAACTGCCTTCAATAAAAAGACAAGCCCCATAGAAGTGATTTTGCGGTACCATTTTCGTCCTTTCGTATCAGACTCTTTAGCAAACCTGCTTCCATTTACATATTCAAGCTCTTGCCTTTCCTGGAACAGCTTGATGGTGCGCCCCAAATATTTAATGTCTGTAGACAAGTCAATATCCATATAGCCAACCAGCGCACATTCGTTCATTTCAATTCCTTTGCGGAAAGCAACACCCACTCCCCGCTCTCCCACTCTTACGTAGGAAACCTCTGGATATTTTTCTGCCAGCGCCATGCCGATCTGCGGCGTTTCATCCTCGGAGCCGTTATCTAAAATCGTAACCTGATAAGGAATAGAAACATTTTCCTTCAGATAGCTCATTGTCCGGTCAATTCCGCTTTGCAGCCTTAAGCGCTCATTTAACACTGGAAACAACAAATGAATGGTTAATTTTTCTCTGCTCAATTTTTTACCACCTTTTCTATATCTGAAACCAGATATCTCTGCTGTCTGAAAATTAAGTTTAACGTTACAGATAAATATTTTAATATAATCGTAAGAAGTGCAAACACACCAAAAAAGCCAAACGCCAGAAAGCTCATAGTAGAAAGCCACCCTTCTACTGTACTGGTGCCTTTCAATATATCAGAAGCAATATAAATTCCCATCCCCACAGTGATCAGTAAAAATATCCCACAAACAATGGCAGATATACGCTCCAGCGCATTGGTAAAATAAATAAAGGAATCCAGTGCCAGCGTAGTCCTCTCTGACGCCACTGTCTTATTCTTTATTCTTACATTTACATCTTTACTATTATAACAGATAGTTGCAGTATTTAGCCCGCAGTTCATATAAACAGCTTTCCTGTAAGGAATATACTGGCCTACTGACTTAATTCTATTGATTGCCCGCCGGGACACGATCCTAAACGTCTCCGGCCCAATCTTTCCTTTTCCCCTGCTTGTTCTATTATAAAGTGAATAAAAGACGCGTGATGTCAAACGCAGCTTCCCTTTGCTGCTGGCGGCTACTATATCATTTCCTTCAATCAGTTTGTGGTATACCTCCATGATTACTTCCGGCTCATAATCCACAAAAATATCATCAAATTCATACACAAAATCCCCGATTGCAATATCCCGCCCTGCATTCATGGCACCCTCCAGCCCATGAAAAAATCCCATGTGCACCACGCTGACCATTGCCTTTAGCGATTTTGCTTCCACATATTTTTTTAATACCTCTACAGTCTCGTCGCTGCAGGCATCATCCACACATACCAGTTCAAACTGTTCAAAATTTTCTTCATACACTGGAAGAATTGTGTCCAAAAAGAATTTCAAATATGCTGCCGCGTTGTGAAGATATATTACGATAGAGATAAATTTCTTTTCCATATTTTTTCGTGCCTTTCCCCAAATTAGTAATTATTAGGTTACGTTTATAAAAGCAAGTACTCGTCTAAATCATACACTGTATTAATCTTTCCAGACAGGACGCTTATAAAGTTTGGCTCTTTGCTCATTACTTTGATGGCGGTAGGTCTGGAATCGTCCACTTCCGAAGCTTTTAAAATCGGTTTCATAGAATACAACGACTCTACATAGGAATACACATATTCCGGCTTCATGTATTTATCAGCTAAATGGGACATATAGGGCCATGCAGAATCTGGCTTACAGGCACATCCGCTGCAGTTTCCAAGATTGTCCGGTGTACAGTAACCGGCGCCGGCAAGGTTCTGGCAGGAAAACACTGGTTTTTGATCGTAACAAGTCATATGAGGTGTAAATGTTACTGATGTTAAAGAATGCAAACCTGTTTTTCCAAAGGGCATAATGGAAAAAAATGGGCCATCCATAACTGTAATACCTGTATTTTTCAATTCTTCCGATGGTTTACATAAAATAATTTCACACAACTCATATTTAATGGGAAACAGCTCTTTTTCTATCCCGTCCACTTTATCAAGAATTTGATTCACTGAGGCATAAGATGCATTCAATATATAAGGCGCCTCATAGCTGCTGCCATCTTCCATTTCCACTACAAAGCTTTTCTCCTGTTTCACTATTTTTTGGATGCGGGTGCAAAACAGCAAGTCCACATTTGTATTTCCTGTTAGCTTTTCCTCATAAAACTTCCGCAGAATTCCTGCATCATAGGTATATTCCTGGGTTAGGAATGCACCGTCGCACATTCCGGGATTAAAGTATTTTGAAACAGGTGCCTCTTCGCATTTAATTCCCGCCGCTTTGCAGAATTCTCGAAACTGTCCTGCACTGGTCCAGGAAAACTTATCTGACGTAGCATAAATCTGCTCAAATTTATCATGAATGCAAAAACCAAAATCTTCCACGAACCGTCTGAAATATCCTGCCGATTTTACCGCAGTTGTAAGACTTCGCGGATAATGGTATCCCATATGCACTCTTGCCTGGTTTATATAAGTGGCCCGTTTAAAAGGCGCGTCATCATACTCTAAAACTAAAACTTTCTGCCCCCTCACCGCGCAGAAAGAAGCAGCATAAAGCCCATACAGCCCGGCGCCTATAATAATTTTATCATAAAAGCCAATCATTTTTATTCAACCTTTCACTCTTTCGCCTTGAATCCATCTTTAATTTCATTTCCTATCAATGTACTTCTCTCCAGCATAGGCTTATAGCAGGTTCCTGGGAAAACATGGTAATCATTGATTTCTCCGTTCTCAGGATAATAAATAAGATTCCCGTTTATCTCACAGCTCCCCACTTCCGTCCTGTCATAGTCCTTCTGAATCAAATAATACGGTTGTATTAAATTTTGTTTCACAAATACGCCTGCATCTGTAATATAATGATCCCAGTAAGGGCTTACTGATACCAGAATACAAAAAATCAATCCTCCGGTTACAATACTATATAGTCCCCTTTTTTCCCCACTAAGCCATTCTCCTGCTGCAATCATAATAACCGCAAATAAAAAGGCCAGTCCATAGCGAATAAAAGGTGCCATAAAAAACCATGCCGCCATGCACACCAATATGGTCATTTCCAATGTAAATAAATCCCATCTTATTTTTTTATGCTTCAAAAGCTTTGCCGCCCATTGGATCACAAGCAATGCACATCCAAGACATGCTGCTCCAAGCAGCATCTGCTCATAGCGTTCCTGTCCTTCCCACCAGATAGGAAGCCATTTAGACACAGGCCAGTCTACCTTATCCACATCATAGAGACATCTCCCCCACACTTTGATCTGATTGGCATCAACCAATAGATATTCTTCCGGGATCTTCCACTCCACCTGAAAAAGGTCAATTCCATTAAAGGGGTACAAAAGCCAGCCGGAAATCAAAAAGTTCCTGATTAAAAAGGGAAGAAGAATCACCAGCCCGCTTCCTAAATAAACTCCCGTTTCTTTCCAGCGTCTTTCCTTTACAAGAAAAACTGCTGGATAAATAACAGCCAGCACAAGCAGACAGGCCGAAAACTTTAAAGTAGCTACAAACACCGCGGCAACAGCCAGCAGCGAATAAACTGCCACATCTTTATCCGCTTCCACATTCTCACACCATGCCGTTATGATAAACAGAACAAAATACATAGTAACATAATCGGAAGCTGGTGACATGCTTCCTGTTATAATCACTAATGTATAAAATAAAATAGCCACCCGCATCATATCTGCAATATGGCTTTTATGCAATTTAAAACTTTTCAGTCCATGAAATGCATAAAGGCACATGAACACTTCTATAAAACCTGTGGTGGTGTGAAGAGAGCGTCCAAACAGCCAGTTTAAACTAAAAATAGATGCAAAGGCAAAATAAGCGCTGTTATAAGCAAAATGAAGCTGAAGATTTCCCATCCCTTTAATGAATCCATATTCTTCATACAGCCGGATTGCTTGTGCATGATAAATATTTGTATCTGTATGGAAGGAGCCTCTGGAGGTAAAAAATGCTATTAAAACAAAAAAACACAAGTAAAAAAAGCCTTCCCACGAAAACAAAACAGGTTTATATTCCTTCCAAAGCTCAGCCAGCTTTTTTCTCTGAAAATAGCCAGACAAAAATACTGCTGCCAGCATCACCAGATGAGCAATCCATCCAATCTTTCCAATCAGGCTGAAAAATTCCACATACACAGTAATCACTACAATTCCTGCCACAAGATACCATGTCATGGAAAATTTTTTGTTCTTACAAAACCCCAAAATACCTGTTCCCACTATAAAACATATGAAAAATATATAGATCCAGCTTAAAATTACCGCTAACATTTCTATGCTCTCCTTTTCAATTACGCGCTTTCACAAAGTTTAGCCACGTCGTTGGAAACCGCCTATAAACTCATATGCTTCCGGGAAATTCACTTTCTGTATTTCATTACTCCAGTACAGAAAAATTATAATCAGAGGTATAAATGGAATACTTGCCGATGGAAAGGGTAAACCGTACTTCTCCTTTATGCTTCTCAAGGAAAGAAGCAAAGCCTTCTGCCTCTGCTTCCGTAATAATATAGGCTGTTTTATCTTCAAAAGGCATATTGGGCACATACCAGTCTGTACTGGACATCCACTTACAAATATCCATTTTTTCCACAGAAGCCACTGCCGCCGCCTGCACTTTTCCATTTGTCAAAACTGTAAGGGTATTGGCATTTTCAAAAGTTGCATAGGCGGTATGATAATCATTTTCTTCCAAATACTGTCCTACTGCATACAATTCTGATGTAGGCGGTTCCTGAGACTTAAGAATCGGCAGGTATACCGTATAAATATTGACTACTGCAAAAATTGCAATCAGTATTCCACCAATAACTTTCCATCCCTGTTTCAGCCTGCGTCCCCCCAAAACCGCCGCAAATGCCATTGCAAATATCAAAAGAAAATAATATCTTTCACTATCTCCAAAAGTAGTAAATGCCACAATCAATGCTGTTACCACAGGCGATGCACATATGGCCAAAAATCCCCATTCTAATGCTTCAATCTCTTTCTTTTTCCACATACGGTACAGGATATCTGCTAACAGATACAGAATAAGAAGAATGAAAATCACCAGGCAAACCTTACCAAAAACATTCACCTGATCAAATGACATTGCCCTCCTCATATTGGGCAGTACTACTGTAACCAGCTTTTTCAGCCCATTCCTGATATTTCTGGAAAACTCCTGTCCCGTTGAAAACGGAAAGCAGGTACCAGCAAAGCTAAAAAGCAATAGTGCTGCCACCCATATACTTAGTATCCAGTCAGCTTTTTCACCTTTTATCCCGAAGAATACTGATTTAAATATATGGCCCCTCGTCGCTGCTTTTCGGCTGATTCCCCGATAAATCACTCTGATTGCTTCCATTCCAAACAGCGGTCCGTAAATTACCAAAATCCCCCTTACACCCTGTATTCCCAGGCATAAGGCAAGCACCAGACTTAAAAAAGCAGGTGCCCATTTCAACTTTCTCTTGCGAATTCCTTCTACATAAATCCCCAATGTAAAAAACAGAATAGACGTATGAATTGCATAATAACTGGCAAACAAGTATAGCAGCTCTAAAATAGCCATATTGGCAGAAAGGGCCAGTCCTAAAAAGGCAAGCAGCATGGTCTCTGTTTTTTTCAGTTCTGCCTTTTTTCCAAAGTAAAAAATGCTTGACAATATAAAAATTGTCATCAGGGAACATGCCAACCCTTCTGCTAATACCATGTTTCCAGTCAGTCCATAAAACAATGCTCCAAAATTAGGCGTTCCTATTATTCTTGTTTCAGCGGCAATATACCATGTTTCAGGGATGATTTGCCTGCTTGTCCAAATCAGCCTGCCTAAAACAGTATCTGACGCAAGATCTGCGTTCATTATATAATTAAAATGGAATAGATTGGTACATATGATAAGTATCAAAAATGTAAATATACCTATTGTCAGCAATAACTCTGCTGCTTTATTTATTTTTTTATGCAAATTCATATTATTTACCTATTTATTTTCCATCAATCCTAACCATTTTCGCACAGCTTGAAAAAATGCAAAATTGTATAATGGTAGATAAGCTGCCATCAAAATACAATATAATAGGATTCCTAAACATCCAAAAACTCCTGCAAATTTGAAATTATACCATTTATTTTGTTCTGCTGCTAATGGAAGGACACCTATCAACTCAGGCGCAGAAAAATCATCCTGCCGCAATATCTGGATATCTCTTTCGGTAATTTCCGGCAATGATTCCTTGCTTTCCTTTCGCGCCCCCAGCACACTTCCAAGCATTGCACAACCCAGCACAATCAAAATGCCCAAATACATTTTTGCTTGAAGAAATTTAAAATAATTTTTCATTGTATTGCCTCATCATCCAATTCATAAACTCCATAACTGCCTCTGCTTGCCAGCAATTTATATTCCTTTCCATTTACATATTCCATTGGTGCATAAACAATCAATCCACTATCATCTTTACGTCCCATCAAGTCTTCCTTCGTAATACCTTTCTGCTGAAAATCTGTAAGCGGGATCTTCTTGAATTCATCATAATCCCCAAATTCAAACCAATACCCCTGAAATAAATTATTTTGATATTGTTCAATAAAAATGCAATCATACTGCTGATATTCCTGGGCTGTATTTCTAAAATTAACGACAATATTATATTCCTTTAGATAAGGCTGTGCCCAGTCTATAACTGCAGAAATTGAAAGCACAATAATAATACATATTACAGCAATTCCGCTTGTCAATGCTTCTTTCCTTTTTTGTGGCACAATTCTTTCTATAAGCCCTAGCAATATCATGGAAAACCATAAAATAAATGTTAAGAATAAAGGAGTCATGTAATACCAAATCGCATCATCCAAGGTAAAAATAATCAATGAATATATGAAACCACTTCCAAATACCATTACATGAAACCGCACTAAATTTGATGTCTTGGGCTTGCCAGTTTTTTTTAATAAAACAACACAAATGCCAAGAACTGCAATTATTCCAATCGCAATCATGCCTCTTCCATTGAATAGCTTATCATTTAAAAATTGGACATACTCATTAAATTTTTTCAAAGACCAAGGCACAATTTCGGTATGCTTTGACATTTGATTGAAAAAAATATGCCATATAATCCAGGGAAAAAGAATCCATGATACTGCAATTCCAATAATCCCCGAATAGACATACCAAAATAAATTATTTTTTCTGTGCTTAAAAAGCAAATAAACGATTGTAAATACAGTCAGAGAAAATGCATATACATAAAAATAATAATGTGTCTGCGTACCCAGAAATACACAAACTGTCATTTTTACAAGATCGGACTTTTTCCACTCTTCATTTGAAATAAAATTCCAATGCATATATAAATACCAAAAGCAAAAAAAAGCCAATGCCATATACATACGTGGCAAAACATACAGTTCCTGCATGACCACCATCAAAAAAAGAAATGCAAATGGAACAACCGCATAACCTGCCTTACCATATAATTTCCAAAATAGTCTAATAATTAGAATATCCACCGCACATAGAAAAAACAAATTAATGATCATTGTATAAAGGTTGGAGTATGAGTTTGCAAATATGGAACAAACTGTATGCACAAGAGTATAGTACAATAAAGGATGATTATCAATTCGCTGATGAAAGTATACGGAAGAGTAATTAAATTTGTCATAGTCTTCAATTATATAACTCTCCCTTAAGATATGCGCGCTTATCCATCCGTTATTTTGCGGCAGTCTTTTATAGGTGTAATCAATATACTCAAATGAATATGGATTGTTCGCAAGGGTATAAGTAAAAATTCCATCCCCGCCAATTTGTGCATGAGTTTGCAGCCAAAATGTCAGTCCAATATGAATGAACATGATTATTATCACATAGCGCATCCTCTTAAATTCTGCAGGGTTTCCATTATGGCCTACTTTCTGACCATCTTTTAAGTTTAATTGCATTTACTATACCGCTCCATATCTTTTTCTCACTATATTGTAAAATTATAACAAACCAGCCTTAAACATACAAGTATCCTGACAAAACAGATTTATACACCAGCTGCACACCAATTTCTATTTTTCCCATATTTCTAATCCTAAATCGTAATCCGCTAAAACAAGCTGATAATTTTCCTCTAAAAATTCTTTTAATGCATCATCATATCCCATATGAATTTTCAAGCAGTATATCCTGTTAAAATTAAGTAATTCTTCTTCAGTAAATTGCTTATAATTTTTATAAAATCTGCTTTCTTCTTCCTCGTTAATCTTCCCGTCAATAATGTTTACAGGCTCTTCATAACCTCTCTTTACAAAATAATAATCTATAAATCCATCCAGTGCGCAATATCTGTTAGAACCTACCAATGCAGTATCATTACTCCACAGTGTTCCTTTATCGATTAAATATTCTGACAAATATCTAAACTCCTGACGGGGCTTCCTTATGCTAATATACGCTTCCTTATAACAGATCAAAAAATAAAAACATAACCCTAATGCCACACCGCTTTTCACTATAACAGGAACACTCTTTTTTACCCAGTCTGAATTCAGATGCAGTACCATCTTTTCCGCTAAAGCAATCAAAGATTCGATTCCCCATGCTGTTATTATTAATATTTGTGGTGCAACCACCATAAAATAACGCTCTACATACAAGGAACCTTTCGGATTAAGATAAGCGCTGTAAAGAAATACCAATCCAATCACCCATCCAATTGACAAAGTGCATATACATCCTAAATCAATAATTACATTTCGCTCCATGCGCTTATAAAAAAAGCTAATAACTGCTTTAATACATAATGCCCCCCCTGTCACGAGGCAGATATACCACAAAATGCGCCTTCCCCCTAAAAAGAATAAAATCGTCCAAGGCATATTTTTCCACTGAGGCACTTCGGCCCAAAAGTCCTGTAATTCACTTGACTTACTTGCAAAGGAAACAATAAGCCAAGGGCAGTATATCAGCAAACCTAATGGATAACATAGCAGCGCTTTCCATGAATATTTTTTTCGAATAATAAAATATAAATCCGCCAGACCATAAAAAGCCAGCAAAATACACGCAAACCAATGTGTCCACAAAAACAATACCACTGCAAGTCCATAAACAAACAGCCCCTTGCTGTTTTCATGCAATGTTTTGTTGATATACGCCCATGTTGCAAATGCTGATAGAAAAAACACCAAACTGTAGCATCTGACTTCCCATGCCCCCTGCCAGATCACTGCATTTGAACTACAACCCAGGCAAAAAGCTATAAAACTGGCTCTTTCACCTAAAAGCCTTTTGACTGCTGCTGCTAAAAAAATAATTCCTCCCATACAAAATAAGATAGACGGTATCAGTAAAAATTGCTCTCCATATGGAACGATCCGGTACCAAAAATACAGTATTGCTGAATATAACGGCAGATTAGTATCCAAATACAGATAGGTTTGAAACATCTCCTTTAAACTGAGTCCATTTCTGATATACCCTATAGATGACAATTCGTCTGCCCATAAGGACTGCGCATTAGCATTCATAAATGTAAAAATTGCAAACCATACCAACAATATCATCTCAATATATAAATAAAACCGTCTCTTTTTTTCAGTCATTTTCATTGCTCCTAACATTTTGTCTTAAATACATCACTGCTTTACCATATAATTTTTATGAAACTTACGCTATTATAGTAACACAAAAGTGCCAACACGCAAAGCGCATTGGCACATCTTTACTCAATTAATTATTCTTTGTTTCCTCATATTTTAATATTAATTTAGTAAGTGCATCTGCATAAAGCTGTCTGCCTTTATCCGTAAGGTGAATCCCATCCTCTAAATATTCATCCGCTGTATATCCATCTATTCCCAG
>ERZ808044.1589-NODE-1589-length-11545-cov-7.344960_pt1 | contig 11545 bp, 15 predicted proteins | sample MGYA00380195_ERZ808044 | MGnify/ENA primary metagenome ERZ808044 (study PRJEB31490, sample SAMN06133423) | mouse gut metagenome | isolation source: Z7_2 | host: mice | place: China: Chengdu | collected 2015-05 ...
ATCGCCATGCCGATGGCGTTCTTTGCCATAGCGATGGGGGAATAGCCCACCAGCCCGTCAAAGCCAAGGCCGGGGATATGCAGCACCTCCGAGGGCGGCAGGATGACTGTGCTGCCCTTCACGGTTGGCGCATCATCCATGCTCACCGTGTATTCGTAATAAAGCTGTCCCTTGGAATCCCGCTCCACATTCATGCGGTCCGGCATCAGCGGGTACAGTCCCAAGACCTCCCCCTTGCCGTTGCGGATAATCTGTGCGTAGGCATTGCCCCAAAGGAGCAGATGCGTCATTAGCGTTTCCCGGAACACGAAAGAAGTCATCTCCGGATTCGGCTCGTCATGGAGTAAAAAATACAGCGGGTGGTCCGCCGCCTTCTCCTTCCCGCCGTTCTCCGTATATTTATAAAAATGCAGCGGAAGCCCCGCCAATGCCTCGGACAGAATCCGGACGCAGGAGTACACCGCCGTCATCTGCATAGAGCTGCGCTCATTGACACGCTTGCCGCTCGTGCTGCCGCCCATGAAAAAGCTGTAGGCGCTGCCGGAAGTCCTGTTCTGGGGTGCATCCCTCGCCCTGAACAATCCGCTGAATAATCCCATAGGAACCACGCTCCTTTCCGAAAAACAGACAGCCAAAAGGCACCGCCGAAGCGATGCCCGTCTAAATCCCTGTCTTATGTGTTTTATTTATTCTCTTCCCTGATCTGCTTTATCAGCTTATCAAGGCTTACCCCGTCCCGGAATCCCGCACGGTAATAGTATTCATTTTCCCGCACGGAATCCGAATTTGTCACATCCTCGCACAGCTCCATCATTGCCCTCTGCTCTGCGCTTAACTGCTGGAACAGCAGCTCGTGCGCCTGGTCTGCTTTTTCCGCTTCCGCTGCCTGCTCCTCCGTAGGGGGATATTCCTTTTGGAAATTTTCATGGTGCATCCCCATCCGTTCTGCTATAAGGAACTCAAGGAAATCCTTCTCATCCATCCTTCCACCTCCTTCGCCAGACAGCATAAAGGAATATGTGGAAAATAGCCATACAAGGAACCACCAAAGATTCCGTATACAATTCTGTAAAACATTAAAATACCAACAAACCGCGGGAATCATAGACGCTCTCCGAGGTTTCGTTCCCACAGCGGATGGCACGGTCAAGCCCCATGATGGCAGCCACGGCACCGTCAATCTTCTCCGTGGACTTTTCCTTATCCGCCTTGATGTTCCCCGCAGGGTCAGTGCGGATGAAGATGTTATCCATCATCCACCGAAGGACCGGATGCCCGCCGTGGGCAATCATCTGCTCCAGCACCAGCTTCATCAGCTCTTTGGTCGGCGGGGACATATCCTTAAAGCCCTGCCCGAACGGAACCACCGTGAAGCCCATCCCCTCCAGGTTCTGCACCATCTGCACCGCGCCCCACCGGTCAAAGGCAATCTCCCGGATATTGAACCGCTCCCCAAGGCGCTCGATGTATTTCTCAATAAAGCCGTAATGCACCACATTCCCCTCCGTGGTCATCAGCTTCCCCTGCCGCTCCCACACATCGTAGGGGACATGGTCGCGCCGCACACGCAGCTCCAGCGTTTCCTCCGGCACCCAGAAGTACGGCAGGATACAGTATTTATCCTCCTCGTCCATCGGCGGGAACACCAGCACGAATGCTGTAATATCTGTGGTAGAGGATAAGTCCAGCCCTCCGTAACAGACACGCCCTTCCAGGTCTTCCTCCAAAACCGGGAAAGCGCAGGCATCCCATTTATCCATGGGCATCCACCGCACCGCCTGTTTCACCCACTGGTTCAAGCGAAGCTGCCGGAAACTGTTCTCTTCCCCCGGATTCTGCTTTGCTGACTCGCAGGCAGCCTCCACCTTGTCAATCCCCACCGTGATATTCAAAGAGGGATTCGCCTTCTTCCACACCTTCGGGTCCGTCCAGTCGTCCGCCTCATCCGCACCGTAGATAACAGGATAAAAAGTCGGGTCAATCTTTCGTCCTTCCAAAATGTCCTTTGCTTTCTGGTGCGTCTCATAGCATATGGAATGGGTGTCCGTCCCCGCCGTGGTGATGAGGAAATACAGCGGCTGCATCCGGGCATCGCCGCTCCCCTTGGTCATGACATCGAACAGCTTCCGGTTCGGCTGCGTGTGCAGCTCGTCGAACACCACACCGTGGATGTTGAAGCCGTGCTTGGAATACGCCTCCGCCGAAAGCACCTGGTAGAAAGAATTGGTGGGCGTGTAGATGATCCGTTTCTGAGAGGCAAGTATCTTCACACGCTTATTCAAAGCCGGACACATCCGCACCATGTCCGCCGCCACATCAAAGACGATGGTTGCCTGCTGGCGGTCAGCGGCGCACCCGTACACCTCGGCGCGTTCCTCCCCGTCCCCGCAGGTCAAAAGCAGCGCCACGGCCGCCGCCAGCTCCGACTTGCCCTGTTTCTTTGGAATCTCCACATAGGCTGTGTTGAACTGGCGGTAACCGTTCGGTTTCAGAGTACCGAAAATGTCACGGATGATCTGCTCCTGCCAGTCGATCAGTTCAAAAGGCTTCCCCGCCCATGTCCCCTTGGTGTGGCAGAGGCTCTCGATGAACATCACGGCAAAATCGGCGGCATCCCCGTCATAGCGGCTGTCCTTTGCTTTGAATTTTGTTGGCTTATATTTTTTCAGCTTCCGCATTGCCATGCCCGTCACCTCCCCAAAGATGGCATAAAAAATGACCTGCCCCTGGCAAGCCGTAATCTATCGGTACAAGATACAGAGCCTTCCGGCTCCGTTCTTGAAATATTCAGTTTCAAAATCCTCCTCTTAATGATAACCGTGTGCCGTCAGCCACTCACTTGACCTGCGCAGGTTTCTGATGTACCCTTTGTTCTTTACGCTGTCCAGCAGCCTTTCGTATTCGGAATCCGGGATTGCAACTGCGGTGCTGTCCAAAACCTCGTACCCTGTAATCCCGTATTTTTCTATCATGTTCCATGTGTCGATAATATTTTTTAATGCCGTCATTTTCTCATCCTCCGCTTTCTGTGTTTTCCCTTTCGGTAGTACACATATTCGCTCTTTCTGCTGATAATAGCAAGCGGATTCGGAACATATACTGCACAAATATCTGCAGGGGAAATTGTGTAGTTTATTCCTCCGTTTCATCCCCGCCGATATATTCCTCAATGTACTGTAAGCCGTCCTCATTGGTCACCACCGCAGGGAAACGCACCCGGATGCCGTGCCTTGCCAAAATGGAGGCGGCACAGTCCGCAATCTCCCCGATGAATCCCATATCCCACTCCAGCTCCGGGTTTTCTGCCATGACCTTGCAAAGTTCAAAGACCGTACCGTAAATCTCATCGTTCCTTGCTTCCTGCTCATTGTCCAGTTCCAGTTCCTCTTCCTGGTTTAATACATTCTCTTCCATAAAATTTTCCTCCTATTCGTTGGTTCCCGCATAATCCTGCGGGCGTATTTTGTTGTGCTTCCTTGCTTTCCGCTTAAGGTTCCGTTTCCACCGGCGGATGGTCTCCGCCCGGTGGTGGTTCCTTGACCATGTGTAGTCCTCAAGGATGTATTTCCCCTGATGTTCCCGTTCACCGTATGCCCTCATGCCCTTACGCCTCCTTTAATTCCATCCGGATTGCCGGGATGACTGCCCGCTCCTGTGTCTGGAAGTCCGTGTAGTTTGCCTTTACCTCGGTCAGCCCCGCCATCTGGAAACCGTGCTTTGCAAACTCCGCAAGGGTCGGGATCAGGCTTGAAAAGGTGCTGCTGATGGTAAACTCACTGATGCCATTCTCCTTCAGCGTTTTTGTGATTTCCTCAATGTCGCTGTCCCAGATGGTCTCGCTGAAATCAATCTGGCCGTTGCCCGCCGTGATGCTGTTGCGATATGCCCAAAACAATGTCGGGTTGATGCCCCAATCCTTAAGGCTTGCTGCCTGCTCCGCAATGGCTCTTTCAAAAAGTTCAATCTTCTTCATGGTGTGTACCTCCGCTTTCTTGTTTTTTCCTTTCGGCAGTACACATATTCGCTCTTTCCGCCGATAATAGCAAGTCAATTACAGGCATAAACTACACAAATATCCACAGTGGGAATTGGGTAGTTTATGGCAGGTCACTGCCCGCCCAGCTCCTTCCGGATTTCATTTTTGGAATGCTGGCGCTCCATCTTTTTGAAGGGGCGCTCATACCGTTTCCGGCGCTGCCCCCGTTTCTTTCCGGAGGACGGAAGGGGAATGCCCGTGTGCATCTCATCCCCGTACTGCCGGTCCTCTATCCAGCGGAGGTTTCTCCCATACGCTTTCACGGCTCCTGCTTCCTTCCGTAACACCTGTGGATGGCTTCAAGGATCTGTTCCTGCTCCTTCCCGTCCACGCCGATGCTCTCCAGCGCCTCCCTGGTGCCGCAGTCCGGGCAGATCTGCGTTTTGCCATCTGCCCGTGAAACTGCCGGTCTCCCGTGGTAGGTCTGCCCGCACCTGGGGCAGACCGAAATCCTCGCAATCATGTCAGCATTATCTTTCATCGTTTTTTCCTCCTGGTTCCGTATTTTCCCGCCGTGGGGCGAGCACCGCCTCCCTGCTGCGGAACATCCGCCCTGCGGATGCGCGGTAACGGCTGCCCCTGCTGTTCTGAAGGTTGAAATACCTCCCATCAAATCCCAACACGGTGTAATTGCCTGTGCAGCCGTTCTTCCGGTTGGTCGCCATGAAGCAGGCGTCCCCGGTTTTCCACCCGCCCGGAAATTCTTCGCTACTGTCCGCATATGCCTGTTCCAGAAATGCCTCGTCGAATCCGAAGCTCCGGTAGCCCTGCCTGCAGGTTTCCATGTAGGATTCGCTCGGCAGCCCCAACGGGCGGTCCTCATGCATGATGTAGACGAAAACCTTCCGCAGCCGCACCTTTCCAGTTTTGATGCCCTTGAGGGGCAGCTCCATCTCCTTCTTGTAGTAAAAAGTTGGGAAGCCCTCGTAGCGGTCGAGAGCCGCTTCATCCTCCTCCGTCACTGCCCATGCCGCCACGGGGACGCTTGCGCCCTCCTGCGGCTCGATGGTGAGGTAGGAGCCGGTCCTGCTGCCCTTGAACAGCAGTCGGTAGCCATCAACCACCGAAGTGCCGATGATCCTCGCCCCAGGGCAGCGCATCCGCATCTGCGGGATGTTTAAGTTTGAGCCGTAAGCAATGTAGTATCTTTTTTCCATCCTGAAATCCATCCTTTCCGAAGGGGGTACCCTTCTACCACCTTAAGACCGCCGGAGCGGTCAGCGCCATTTCCCATGGCGGAAAGGTGGCAGGAGGCTACCTCCTGCGGTCCCTTCAAGCAGCCCTTCCGTTCCGGAAGGATGCGTCCCCTGCAAGCCTCTTTGTGAGGATGTCCCTTGCGGTCTTGAATTCGTCCCCGATGAAGCCGAGCCGGAGGAGCCAGGTCCTCATGGCGTATTTCGGATTTTCATTCTGCTGCGGCTTCGGGCTTGCCGTTTTCACTTCCTTTGCCATCTGGCTGAGTGCAAGGCAGAGCTGGATGTAGCTTTTGAGCTGCCCTGCGTGGAGGCCGCCCCTGCGCCCGTCGCCCGGCTCGTCGAACTGGAAGAGCCGGAACTCGACCGTGCCTTTGGTGAAGGTTGCGTGGTAGTTGAGCATATGGTAGCGGCTGTCGTTGTAGTGCTGGCTTCTGCCGTAGTTTGCGCCGTGGCTCGTGTACCAGATGTCCGCAAGGGCCGCCATTGTGGAAGGCTTCTTCCGGTTGACCTGCTCCAAGAACCGTGGGTCTACCGTGCGGCAGTAGCGGTTCATCCTGCCCCTGTCAAGGTTTAAGGCGTCCGCAATCAGGCTTTCGTGGCTTGCCATGATGTTGGCGAGGTTTCTGAGGCTCTGCGGTGTGTGGCCTTTCGCCCCGATGTGGATGTGTACCCCGCAGCCCCGGCCGGCGTCGCTCTTCGCTCCGGCGTGTCTGAGCTGCCGGATGAGCTCCTGCAGGGTTTCCATGTCCGCATAGGTAAGGATTGGCGTCACCAGTTCGCATTTTTCGCTGTCCGGCCCCGCGATGCTCACATCCTTCTGGAATTTCCACTCCCTGCCCTGCGCATCCCATGCGGAGTAGGTTTCGTAGCCGTTCCTGCGCGCCGTGTATTCGTGCCTGCCTGTTCCGAAGAAGTCCGCTGCGATTTTCGCCGCCCTGCTCCTTGCGATGCTGTTCATCTCCACCTCAACCCCGATGGTCTGCTTTTTCATTTCCTCAACCTGCCTTGCTAACTTTGCGTTCATGCTGTTTTCCTCCGTTTTCTTTGTGTGTTTTCCCTTTCGGTAGTACACATATTCGCTCTAAAAGGGGATAATAGCAAGTTAATTCGAGGCATATATTACACAATGATTTGAGCCGTGATTTGTGTATTTTATAGCTTTTTCAGGCTGCCCATGGAGGCCGCCGTAATCTGTGCGCCGAGCCGGAAACCATCCTTAAAACCCTCGCAGATGGTCTTACACTCAAGGTCGGAGGCATTGTCCAGAAGTTTCTCCAGCAGCGCCTTCCCCTCATCATCCAGCAGCCCTTTCAGGCGTTCGATCTCCCCGTCGATGCGGTCGGCAATCTCTGCCATCTCCGGCGTCCTGTCGTTCCGGTTCTCCCACGGCACGATCTCCCCAAAATAAATCTGTTTCAGAATGTCCTGCTCCATCTATTCATCCTCCTCATCCGTGCAGACTTCCTTACCCATCAGCAGTTCCGTATAAATTTTGGTGTAACGGGCGCACTCGCTGCCGTCGCTCCCTGCAACCGCTCTGAGGAAAAAGTCCGCGGCCTCCTTCCGGCTGTCCCATATTTCCTCTCTTCCGTAGCAGACGGTCCTGACCATTTCCAGTTTCCGGCAGGCATCCTCGCCGTAAACCACATGGAGGCTGCTGCCGTTGTCCCAGGCGACCATGATGCTTGCCGTGTCATCCACGCCCGTCACGGTTCCCTTTGTCCCAATGGGCGGGGCCTGCACATCGTCCATCCGCACAAGCTCCACCCGTGTGCCTGCAGGGTACTCCCTGCGGACGCGCTCCACTGTCTCCCTATTCGGAAATTTCACTGCTGCCCGCCTCCTTCCTTTCGCCGTTCTTGAAAGCCGAGCTGCCGGAGAGGTTCTTCAGCAGGATTTTCCGCTCGCCCTTATATTCCGTGCCAATAAATCCGAGCCGGAGCAGAAAGCACCGGAAGGCATATTTTTCGTTGTCCGCAGGCTTTTCCTTTGCAGTCACCCGCTTTGCATTCCTCGCCATGTCGCAGAGGGCGGAAATGAAATGGGTGTAGGCTTTCACCGATTCGCTGTCCTGCCCCTCTGCAAACCATGGGAAGGAAACCTTCTCCCCATCCGTTTCAATCGGGAGGCTGCCGGCTGCCAGCGCCTTTTTTATAAGGCTGCCCTTGGCATCCACCAGCTTCCGCAGGTTCTCCAGCGCGGCATCCGTGAAGGATTCCCTCGGCATTGCCACCGTAAGCCCCACGTTCGTCTCCTGTGGCGCAGTTTCCGGCGCCTCCGCATGGTTTTCCGGCTCTGCGGTTTCTTCCACCACGCCGCCTTCCTGCGCAGTTTCCGCCGGGGCTGCAATGATCCCCTGTTCAGCAAGCCGCTCCATCAGGTTTTCAATCTCCTCACTGTCCGCCCGGTCGTCAAATTCAACACCGCCGTTCCTGTCGATAGTGAAGTAATCCACCTCGTAAGCCGCCGTCGGCATTCCGAGGTATCTCGGCTTTACTTCTAAAATCTCTCCTATCGCCTGCACCAGCGCTTTCCGCTCTGCCCCTGTCCTGTTAAATTCAAATCTCATGTGCTTTTCCTCCATTTTTTCGTTTTCCCTTTCGGTACTACATTAATCACTCTAAGCGGCAGGAATAGCAAGCAGTATGTGAGAAAATAAATCACAATAAAAAGTCCGGGAACTGTGCATAGTACACAATGCCCGAAAGCACAAAATAAACATTAGGCAAAGCCACGCCGTTGCCCCACATCTTATACTCAGCGGAATCGGAATGTGGATTCTTCAGCCATTTGATAATCTGTTTATCCGTCTTGGGCTTCGTGGAAGCCCCGGCAATCCTCCGGTGGGTCTCAAAGACCTCCCGCCAGAACGCCAGCTCATCCTCCGTGGGTTCCTCCGTCCCAAGCCCGCCGCACCACCAGTCCGGGAAGCCCTGCAGCCTTGCGCACTCGGTCGGCGTCAGCCTGCGGACGATATACTCCGGCTCCACGATATGGTAATCCCCGCTGAACGCCTCCTGGTTCCCAAGCCACTGCTTGGAGCCCATGCTTGCAGATAATGTGCCGGACACTTCCTTTCCGGATGCGGTCTGCACATCATTGATGACGGGCGGGTCTTTGTAATCAGTAGCCACCAGCGTGTTCGCCAGCTCTTTCTCCGCCCGTGTGAAGTGGGAATTCTTACTGGTGCAGTAGGTCGGCTGCGCCACAGCGTGGCGGTCCGTAGCATCCAAAGTAAAAGACACATCCTCATTGATGCCGCTGCCCTGCGGCCCGTTCTTATCGTCCCTCCCGATCATGGAACCCTGCAGGACGAAAGTCTGCATCTGCATATTCCGGGTCGCCATCAGCGCCCCGGACTTCCCCTGCAGGTCAATCACCTCATCCCTCTGGTTGATATGGAATGCAGACATCCCTTCCGGCTCCACCACAGCGATTCCTCCCTGGTTGCATCCGGGATTCCCTCCATTAGCATCCAGCGTCCGGGAAGTGTCCGCCTCATAAAATCCGCTGTGCGGGTTATCCGATTTCATGGCATTGCTGTCTTTAGAACAGATGCCGTATGCCTGCACCACCAGTTCATTGCAGCGGCTTTCCCCCACATCAAATGTGTTCAGCGTATTTGCCACCTTTCCGTCCTTCCATGTCGGCGCATCTCCCTTGTAGTGGGCGCGGTATCCTTTGCTGAACGGCACGAACACCGTCTGGTCATTGTTGCAGGAGAGCGTTGCTGATTTGTCATCCTGTATGATCGGGCCTTTGCCTCCGCCTTCACAGCCGGAGCGGATTTTCAATGTCTTTGGTGTGTCTGGCTCCACCACGAACGGCTGGTTGTTTCCGCCCATCCCATATGTGGCGCTGACTGTAGGCGCAGTTTCCAGCGGCCCCGTGTATCTGGTATCCTGGCTGTGATTTTCATAACATATTGCAGCCGGCACCGTACCCGCACGGAGCGTGGGTGATGTTTCTTCCTCATACCCAATCCCCCGTGCCTTTGCGGAATGCTCCGTGCAAAAGCCCGCCGATTCCAACACACACGGCGGATGGTGCGCCTCCGCCCGCAGGGTGCAGGTCACCCCATCCGTCACATCCATCCGCTGCCCGCCCTGGTCGTTTAAGCAGACGCCGCCTGCCGTTCCAGCGCCTGCCGCAGCACTTCCGGCAGCTCCTTGCCACGCACGGAAGCCCTCCGCAGAATACCCAGACACGCCTTCGGACTCAAATAATACCTTTCCGGCACTCCCGCCTGCAAAATCTGCGACAAGGTAGATGCGTTTCCTTCGTTGGGGGATTCCCCAAAATTGGGCATCAAGCACCCGCCATGCGAGGGAAAATCCGTCTCCCACGATACTTCCTGCGTTTGCCCACTTTCCCTTTGGAGGTCCAGGAACAGAAACACCTTCGCCTTTGACGGAGCAGACCGCTTCGAGGACGGCCTTGAAGTCCTCCCCTTTGTTGGATGAGAAAGCGCCGGGGACGTTCTCCCACACGATAAACCTTGGGTATTTTCCATCTGTTGCACACCTCATTTCCTTTACGATTCTGATTGCCTGGTAGAACAGGCAGGACTGCCGCCCGTCCAGTCCCGCCCGCTTCCCCGCCACCGACATATCGGTGCAGGGCGAGCCGAAGGTGATGATATCCACGGGTTCTATTTTCGAACCATCCACTGTGGAAATATCACCTAAGTGCTTCACAGAGGGCAGCCGCTTTGTTGTCACGCGGATAGGGAACGGCTCAATCTCCGAAGCCCATAAAGGCTTTATCCCGGCAAGCAGACCGCCGAGCGGAAAGCCCCCGCTGCCGTCAAACAGGCTGCCGAGGGTCAGGCAGGAATCCGCAGTCTGCGGATTCGGTGTGTCTCCGCCGCCTGTGCCTGGCTCCCTTCTGTGGATATATATAGCGTCCACTATGCCTCCACCTCCTTCACCAGTTCTGAGTACGGGATTTTCTCCCCGCCCCGCTCCACAAAAATATCCTCCGGCGCAATCCCGATTTCCACCGCACGGCGGAGGATAACAGATGCGTATTTTTCGTCCAGCTCCATCATGTGGCAGATGCGGTTCATCTGTTCGCAGGCCATCATGGTGGAACCGCTGCCGCCGAAAGTATCTATCACGATGGCGTTCTCCTGCGAGGAATTGCTGATCGGATAGCCGAGCAGGTCAAGCGGCTTGGAGGTCGGGTGGTTTTTATTCCGCTTCGGTTTGTCATAATTCCAGATGGTGGTCTGCTTCCGGTCGGAATACCATGGATGCTTCCCGTTCTTCAGAAAGCCGTAAAGGACCGGCTCATGCTGCCACTGGTAATCCGAGCGTCCAAGCACCAGGGAATTCTTCACCCAGATGCACACACCCGCAAGGTGGAATCCTGCGTCCACAAAGGCTTTCCTGAAATTCAGCCCCTCCGTGTCCGCATGGAACACATAAGCCGCGCCGCCATTTTCCAGATGTTCCACCATGCAGGCAAACGAATTATACAGAAATGTGTAGAATTCATCCCCCTTCATGCTGTCGTTCTGGATGGTCAGCCCGCCGGAACTCTTGAAGGAGACGCCATAGGGCGGGTCCGTCACGATGAGGTTTGCCTTCTTCCCATCCATGAGCGCCGCCACATCCTCCGCACTGGTGGCGTCCCCGCACATCAGCCTGTGCCTGCCCACCGTCCAGATGTCTCCCTTTTCCACGAACGCCGCCTTCTCCAGCGCTGCGGAAAGGTCGAAATCATCATCTTTCACATCCTTCTCCCCGTCCCCGGCAAAAAGGTCCGCGATCTCATCCGCACCGAAGCCCGTAAGGGACACATCAAAATCCGCACCCTGCAAACTTTCAATCTCGATGCGGAGCAGCTCCTCATCCCATCCGGCATCCAGTGCCATACGGTTATCCGCAAGGATGTAGGCTTTCTTCTGCGCCTCCGTCAGATAGTCCACGAACACACACGGAACCTCTGTAATCCCTTCCTCTTTTGCGGCGGCAATCCTGCCATGCCCTGCGATGACATTGAAATCCCGGTCGATGATGACCGGGTTGATGAAGCCGAACTCCCGCAGGGATGAGCGGAGCTTGGTGAGCTGCTCCGGCGAGTGTGTCCGTGCGTTATTCACATACGGCACCAGTTTCCCCAAAGGGATAAGCTGCATCTCGGTTGTTGTCTTTCCCATTTTCCTCTACACTCCTTTCCTTGCGCGGAGTAGCCGCTCCATCACGTCGTCCTGGGGCGTGTTCCCCTGGAACTCCACCGAGCAGTTCTCCTTCACGATCTGGTATATCTGCATCCAGCAGTAATTGGTCTGCTTCATGTAGGACTGGCT
>ERZ808044.1590-NODE-1590-length-11535-cov-4.331122_pt1 | contig 11535 bp, 9 predicted proteins | sample MGYA00380195_ERZ808044 | MGnify/ENA primary metagenome ERZ808044 (study PRJEB31490, sample SAMN06133423) | mouse gut metagenome | isolation source: Z7_2 | host: mice | place: China: Chengdu | collected 2015-05 ...
TAAAATATCTGCAATTTTCAAGGTTCATCTGAGCCTTTTTTCTTTGCCCAGTTTTTCATAGATCATTTGACACTATCGCCGTTATTGGATATCTTCACGCAAAAAACGCTTTTCCTCTTCCTTCAAGTCCAGTCCAAGTGTGCCACCCGGGTTCATAACATTCTCTGGGTCAAAATAGTTTTTGAGTACTTTGAATACCCCATACTCTTTTCTGCCCAGCTGACCTTCCAGCCAAGGCGCAAACATTTTTCCGATTCCGTGATGATGGCTCATAGATGCCCCTGATTTCTGAATCGCATCCAGAATTGTGGCATGATAAGCTTTAAATTTCTCCGCATCGGACATTCTCGTAATAAAAATAAAATACAGGTTCGCACCCTGAGGGTAGCAATGTGACATATGTGTCGTAACAATTGTATTTGGAAGAGCATGACAAACCTTCCGCACCTCTTTGTGAACCTTCGCCATATTTGACCAGTTTACAGTACACTCTAGCGTATCTGTCATAATTCCAAAATCCAGCATGGTATCTCTAAGGTATGGATCGTTGAATCGTCCCTTTTCCCAGCTCATCGTCACATAAGAAGTAAGGCTCATGCCACCATATTTCCGGGCAATCCTTTTAATATTCTTTGCTACATTTTTGGAAAATCCCTTTTCGCCATCGGTAAAGCCAAGGAAAAGACACCGCTCCATGTCCTTGTATCCACGCATATTTAAAAGATTCCACAAGGGAGTCTCGTCTACATTGTAAAGACGCAGCATCAGATTTGTTTCTTCCGGATCAGACAACCGGAATACCGACGCATTTCCTGCCTCACACTGCATCATTTCCCGCGCTGCCCTTCGTGCACTCTTCCAGTCTTTAAAAATAAAGGAAAAGCGCTTTCTGTTTTCCGGCATGTAACGGAAGACCTTTAAAGTTACCTCTGTCAATACACCGTAGGCACCTTCGCTTCCCATCATAATCTGATTCAAATTCGGACCTGTGGCTTCTCTTGGGTAATGGCTGGTTTGAATTGTTCCTATTGGTGTTGCATATTTTTGCGACATCACAATGTCTGTAATACAACCATAGTAAGTACTGTTCTGTCCAGCTCCTCTGGTTACTGTCCAACCGCCTACACTGCTGTATTCAAAGGACTGTGGAAAATGTCCGCAGGTGTATGCCCTTTTTGCTCCAAAAAGCTGTTTTGCATTGTTGAGTGCTTTCTCCAACTGGGGACCGGACATTCCGCTTTGTACAGTAATTGTCTGATCTGTCTCATTGAAGTAAAGCACCTTATTAAACCGCTTACGCATATCCAAAGAAACACCGCCTTTTGTCGGCTCAACTCCTCTGGTGACACTGCTGCCTCCGCCATATACGTAAAGGGGGATTTTATGTTCAGTACAATATGCCACAATCTTTTCTACCTCTTGTGTCGTTCCCGGATAAAGAACCACGTCTGGAAGGCTGTCAATCTGGCGCTGGCGCAATCTCGCCGCGTCATATCCAGTTTTTCCATAAGCGACTGCAAGTCTCGGATAATCCTCCGTGGTCACGTTCTCTTCTCCTAAAATTTCCCTAAAGGCATTCAGATGCGCCTTATCCAAATTACAGGGTGCATCCAGCTTAACCGGCTCCATACCGATATCCCCCACATAGGATTTAAAATCCTCATCAGTCATCTGAAAGATTTCCTTCATCATTTTATACAGGGATTCCTTGGGATATTTTACAAAATTCGGATCTCCCCACCGGAAAATAGACCGGTAACTGTCCTTTGGCGCTGCTTCTTTTACCCACTTTGGTTCAAATCCTTTATATGGTTTCGTGCTCATCTTTCTTTTCTCCTTTCAATAATATTGCTGGTTACAATGATATCCACATCCAGTCCAAGTACGTTTGGAATTAAAACCTCTCCTCTTCCAACACGTTTGTCAACCCGGACTTTGTTTAATTCTTCCATGACATCAAAAATTTTTTCTTTGGGGATTTCCCCTGAAACTCTGACCGGCACTACCGGTATTTCCGGGTATATCGTCCGCACTGTGCTGCAGATTGTCCGCATGGGATGGGTAAGTTCAGCGATTGCAAATTCTTCGCCCTTCCTGCATTTATTGCCGGAAACCTGAATCTTACCCTTTGTATCATCCACCTGCAGTGCACATCCGTTTGGGCAGGTAATACAAGTCATTTCTTTCATTTTGCAGCGCCTCCTTTTCGGATAGATACTGTTACTTTTGAATTTTCCTGTAAATGGAATTTGGAAAAATCCAGTTTCAGATGCTGCATCTCAGGCGGCTTTAGGTTTCTGTATACTTTTTCAAATACAACTTTTCCGTCTGCTTCGATGCAAAGTGTTCCCACAGAAAGCGTCTCCTTACTTCTGAAATAAAGGACAACTTTATCCGTCTCGGATTCCAGATTTAATTTCTGCGGCACCAGATACTGTAAGGAAGCATCTGTTTCCAACCGCAGGCTTTTTCCTCCCGGCTGCCATTTGCTCCGATATCCTGCAGCCGCTCTTCCAGCCAATTCTCCGCTTTCTGAAACATAATCCACAAGGTCATTGACATGGAGTGCATTTCCACAGGAGAATACACCGTCCACATCCGTCATAAATAAATTATCACAGACAGGACCTTTGGTATTTCCATCCAGCGAAACTCCCAGATTGCCCGCCATCTCGTTTTCTGGGATCAATCCCACTGACAGTATCAGCGTGTCACATTCCACCCTCTTTTCCGTTCCCGGAACAGGGCGCATCTTATCATCTACCTTTGCGATTTCCACTGCCGTAAGTCTCTCATCTCCGAAAACTCTTGTAACTGTATGGGATAGATGGAGAGGGATTCCATAATCACTTAAACATTGTACCAGGTTTCTGGTAAGTCCGGATGGTTCTGATTTTACCTCATAAACCCCTTCTACCTTAGCTCCCTCTAAAGTCAGGCGTCGTGCCATAATCAGACCGATATCTCCACTTCCTAAAATCACACATTTCTTAGCAGGCATTTCTCCCATCAGATTTACAAAGTGCTGTGCCGTTCCCGCCGTAAATACCCCGGCAGGTCTTGTGCCATGAATAAATACCTGCCTGGCTGTTCGCTCCCTGCAGCCCGTGGCAAGGATAATGGTTCTGGTCTGATACTTCTGCACACCCTGCCGATTCACTGCCGTAATCAAAAACTGTTCCTTTTCCCGCCTAATATTTGTTACGAAAGTCAAGACCTCATATTCTATATCCAATTCATGAAATTCATCCTCAAAGCGCTCAACATATTCCGGCCCGGACAATTTCTCACCAAAATGCAGAAGACCAAATCCATCATGGATACACTGCTTTAAAATTCCGCCCAACCGTTCTTCCCGCTCTATCAAAAGAACACGTGCGCCTTCCTTTTTTGCGGAAATAGCTGCGGAAAGCCCGGCAGGTCCCCCACCAATCACAAGTACGTCATAGTTCTGCATTATTTCGCCTCCTTCGTCTTGCCAAAGCTGATTACAGAATCCGCGCCGGATTTTTTTACCCGCTCTGCCGGAACGCCAAGGTGTTCGCTGATAATCTTGGTAACCAGAGGCATACAAAATCCCCCCTGGCACCTTCCCATTCCCGGCCGCACACGCTTTTTTACGCCGTCTACAGTTGTGACAGGAATCGGAGATTTCAGCGCATCAAGAATCTCCCCTTTACTGATTTCCTCACACCGGCAGATAATAACGCCATAATCCGGATTCTCATGAATGAAACGGTCTCTTTCTTTTTCTGGAAGATTTTTCACCTGTGGAATGCCTTTCCTTCGCGGGTTAAATTTATCATTTTTCTTAACTTCCCCCGTTTTTTGCAGTTCTTGCACTGCCATTTTAGCCACATCTTCCGCAACAGCGGGTGCGGTAGTCAGCCCCGGCGACTGAATTCCCGCACAGTGGATGAGATTTTTGGTCTTACGCCCCTTCTCAATCACAAAATCCTCCTCAAAGGTAGCCGCGCGTACACCGGAAAAATATGTAATAATATCTCTCTGTGAAAGCCCTTTTGCTGTCAGCTTTTGTTTTTCAAATACAGCGTCGATACTAGACTGCTCCGTTGCAAAATCTTCTTTTTTATATGTTTCTACCGCATTTGGACCAACCAGCAGATTGTGGTGGACTGTGTGAAGAATTCCTCCACCCTTTGTATGTGCTGCATTTTTGGTCAGTTTTTTAATAGAAGAAATGCTCTTTACAAGGCTTCCTGCCTTTTGGTCTAAAATGGAGTTTGTTCCCTTTCTCGGGTGAATGGAAAAAAACCTGTCTTCCGCCATTTTTGCAATGTCCTCTGCAAACACACCTGCTGCATTAATAACCAGACGTGGATAAATGGTTCCCCGGTTCGTCCTGACGCTTTGAATTGTACCACTTTTGACCTCCATGCCAAGCACAGCCGTATTCAGGCTCACTTTAGCACCATTGCTCACTGCATTTTCTCCGTATGCAATGGTTAGTCCATAAGGGCATACACAACCCGCGCTTGGATTATAGAGGGCAAATTTAAAATCGGGATTTAAGTTTGGCTCTCTTTTATGCAGTTCCTTTCCTGAAATCATCCGTGTATCGTCCACCTTGCAGATGTGGCGCCTTTGCCATGCATACAACCGGATAAACGGATAAACCAGCCTGTCGGTAAACCCTACGTACTGCCCGCATCTTCGGAATGGAACATCCAGTTCCCCGCAAATCCTGTCAAACATACGATTGCCTCGCACAACATATGTTTGTTTGAGCGTTCCGCGTCCCAAATCCACTCCGGGATGTACCTCTCCATCATTTCTTCCGGATGCCTGCATTGCCAAATCTGCTTCCTTGTCAACCAAAAGCACATTTAGCTTCCATTTCGTCAATTCCCTTGCAATGCTGCATCCGGAAATTCCGCCTCCGATAATCAGCACATCCGGTTTTTCTCCGTCCAGTGCCTTATCCTGCACTGACGAAACCCTCATCTCAGGCATCCGGACACCATCCAATACCACATCATTAACCACATGAACACCGGGCTGTTTGATTACGCACATGTTACAAGCCGCCACAATATCCTCCCAATGGGAGAGATGTCCTGACACACGAATGATTTTTCCTTCAATTGTCACTTTTACGGTTCCTCCGAACCGTTTCTGTAATTTCCTGTTCAGCTTTCCTTCCAATTGATTTTTATTCATTTTATCACTCCCTTTGTCAGTCGTCCAACCGACTGACTCTATGAAATTATAGTAGCACATATACCAATTGAAGTCAATGTAGATTAGGTTTTTATTGTAGGTCCAGCTCTGAAAGGTAAAAATTTTTCGCACAAAATGTAGGCTAATCCTCTGTGAAATACTATAATAAGAGAAAAAACTTTTTCACAGAGGAATCCTATTATGACAAGAGCAGAAAAACGTGCAATCAAGAACCAAATCAGAAATGCAATCAAGGAATTTTTGAAGATACAGGCCCATTACTTTCCCGATCTGATCGAAGACATAAAAAAGGTAATGGATGAAAGGAACCAGAGTTATGTGACTTATGAAATAGAAGTCATCATTTTTGTGATGATATTAAAAAATATATGTTCCATAGAGTCCATGCAGGAAATGAACGAATCCTTTAACGAAGATACCTGTGTAAAAAACATATACCGTGTATTAGGGCTTAAAGAAAAAGATTATCTGCCGCATTATGTAACGATCAATGAGTGCCTGAGCAGGCTTGATAATAAGGAACTGGAAAAAATCAGGAAAAAAATGATCTATGGGATCATCAGGAAAAGAAGCTTTGAATATGGGAAGTTTCTTGGGGAAAAATGGCTGGTGATCGTGGACGCGACACAGCTGTTCAGCTTTAAGGAAAGGCACTGTGAGCATTGCCTGACCAAGACACTGAACAGAGGGACGCCGGAAGAAAAGACGATATATTACCATCAGGTACTGGAAGCAAAACTGGTACTGGGTGACGATATGATCGTAAGCCTGGCAACAGAATTTATAGAAAATCCAAAAGCAGATGTAAGCAGGCAGGACTGTGAACTCAACTCGTTCAGGCATCTTGCAGAGACTCTGAAAAAAGAATATCCAAGATTGCCGGTCTGCCTGTTGGCAGACAGTTTATATGCAAATGAAACGGTATTTGAGATATGCCGAAAAAATAAATGGGATTATCTCATACGCTATAAAGAGGGAAGCATCCCCAGCATTATGGAAGAATACCGTGAGATTGAGGCAATGGGGGAAACAGAAGAAAGCATTTTGGAAAAGGAAGAAATATACCGAAGGAAACCCAATCTGAAACAGCGGCTGCAGATAAGATGGGTGAACGGACTGGAGTATAGGAAGCATCCCATACATGTACTGGAATTAAAAATAGAAAGGGCCGGGAAACCCTATCAGGAATTCAGATGGCTCAGCAGCATGGAGATCAGGGAAGATGTGGCAGAGGAGATGACGGAGACCGGCCGCAAAAGATGGCTGATAGAAAACGAAGGGTTTAATATCCAGAAAAACCACAGATATCTGATAACCCATGCAAACAGTCTGGATTATAATGCAATGAAAAACCATTATCTGATAACGCAGATAGCAGATATATTGATGCAGATGTATGAAAATGGAGATAAAGGGATCAGGGAATTAAAATATACCATAAAGAAGATATCGGAAGAGTTACTGGAGAGTTTACGGAAACAGAGGTTGGAAACAGGGGATCTGGAATTCGTCAAAATGCAGGTAAGAAAAATTACATAGGATGAAAGATATAGAAAGAAGGTGACGGCCGGAAGGGGACAGGAGTACAATTTATCAGCAAAAACCAATTATACAGGGCAGCTATACAGATGCAATGTGGATAACTTAAGGGAAATCCGGAAACAAGGGAGGAAAAAATCCACATTTTATAATCTGGGTAATTTGGAGAGGCGATAAGCAGATTTACCTTTCAGAGCTGTTGTAGGTCATGTTTTCTCGACAAAGTAAACAAAAAATGCTATACTACACGCAAATAAGAAAATTGATTTAAAGAACACAACGAGGAAACACTTATGGCTGCACCAAGAAAAGAAAATGTGAAAGAACTGATTTTAAACGCTACAGAAGAATTACTGCAACAAAAAAAATCTTCCGACATCTCCCTTGCGGAAATCGCAAGGGAGGCCGGAATCTCAAAGGGAACTCTCTATTATCACTACAAGAATAAAAATGACATCCTTTTTGACATCACAGACAGATATCTGGATGAACAATATCAAGATTTGATCGTCTGGACAGAGGACACCTCTAAAGACACCTCCCTCCACCGACTGATAAAATATGTACTGGAACGGGATGTTGCCACAGCTAATATGCGGCTTCACCTGTTTTATGACGCCATGATGGGAAATGACCAGGTTCGCGAAAAACTTTTAAACCGTTATCGTGAATTTGCCGACATTTTGTCAAAAAAAATCGGAGAACGTACAAACTCTGTGTCCCCCGATTTTCTTGCGTGGCTTCTCCTTGTCCTCTCAGATGGTCTGTATATCCATCAGACACTTGATAATCCGCAGTTAAATGTATCCGAATTTATCAAACAGTCGGAAGGATTTTTAAGTAAATAGAATTTACTATCATTTTCTGCTGATTTTAAATATTCTTCCACTATGCCTTGAATTGTAACAAACCTCCATCCCACGATGCATCAGATCTTTCCCCAAAAAGCTGAAAAGTTCTTTTCCTGTCAAACCATCCTGCACCTGATAAACCGCATTTTCGCTCAAATTTTTTAAATATATAATGTCGGTATTACATGCTGTGGCAAACCGATAACTAAACACAAGGTGTTCATCCGTTTCTTCCTTATGATACTGTAAATAATAAAAGCCAGTCCGATCTCCCACATTTTTAGGATCACCACACAGATACAGCACAGCTTCTTTATAAAAGCTTCTGTATTTTTTGTAAAAAGCCACATACTTACGGAAAATTTCCTTTTGCTCTTTTGTCAAATCAATAAAGTTGCCGCTTAATCCTACCATTCCGTTCATTGTAAGCTGACAGGCAAATTCAGGATCAATCCGTTCGTATTCATCCCACCCTGCACCCGGATGCTGGGTTGTGATCAGGGTATCTGTCTTTTCTATCGTGGTACTGTCATACAGGGAAATCTTTGCACCCGGATTTACCACCAGCCATTTTATCATCCGGTAATGGGGCATTCTTAAACAGCATTGCTGATAAGTAAACTGCATATCAAAGCAATTCACATTGTCACTTAAAAAATGGCCGTCATAAGTCATGGATGTATGCAGATCATTGCGCTCACCGCCTGCTGCACAGCCCTCAAAAAAGGTATTGGGGTAAGCTTTTTTGAGCTGATTTAAAAGACGATACCAAGCCTGATAATATCTGTAAAACTCCGTAAAGCTTTCATCCTCTCCAAGCTCATAGTTAAAATCCATCTTCATCCAGCAAAGACCATATTTTTCAATTAGTCCGGTAATCTGTCCGTAAATATAATCATAAACCTCTTCATTATAAAGCTTAGGGTAATAAAATCCATTTCCCTTTCCAAAATACTCAGGATGCGCTTCATATATGGGTGTTTTCTCCCCAATCCGTTCCGGCTCCATCCAAAGTCCAAATCCCAGCCCCTGTGATTTTACATACTGCGCAAAGTCATTCATTTTTCCATAAAAAGCCCCGTCAGTTTTTTCTGACCAGTCACCGCTCTGGCACCACCAGTCCCCTTCTTTACTGCCATACCAGCCTGCATCTATCTCAAAAACTTCACAGCCTAACTCCTTTGCCGCCTGCACATGCTCCTTCAATCTCTTTTCATCAAGCAGGGCATAGTGTTCAAACCAGGGATTATATACTACAGGATGTTCTATACGGAAGCGCTCCTGATCCGTTTTAAGAAAATACTTTTGAAGATTTGCTGCCGACTTCCATAACTTCCCACTCTCCAGTGATTGAATCATCATCTCTGGAAAGGAAAAAGTTTCTCCTGGAAGCAATGTCATGGCAAAGTGTTCATCACTTTGTCCTGCTTCCAGCATATATCCATATTCTCCAGCCTGACTGCACCCCAGACTTACCGTCTTAAAAGACAGCTTCCAATTTCCATTGGGAATCAGATGAAAGGAAACCCCTTTAAACTGGCCATTCCGCAAGGCCAGGAAAGGAGCTGCTCCCTGGGTGGTGCGTCCTCCTTCACAGGCCAGCATAACACCGCCAAAATGTACCGGATTCCAGGCGCCAACATTCTCATAGCACCATCTGGTATTCTGTACATATGCCTCCCACTCATCATAGGCAAACACATAACGCATCATTGCTTTATAAAGAATAACAGGTTCCGGGGACAAATTTGTAATCGTATCTGTTCTTTTTACAATTCCCAGGTCACTCTCCCGTTTCCACGTGGTTGCATAGCGCATTCTTCCATCATATAAATTTATGTTTGCACAAAATTTATCTTCTTCCCACTCTATTGCTTCTACTTTCTGTTGGTTAATATGGCTTCCTAAACTGGTAAAAATATCATACAAACCAGAGATCCGCCCTGCCAACACTGTATTGGCTTCCATTTTTATGCCAAACAGCTTTTTTAATTTTAGTCCTTCCTCCCGGTTTTCCAGAAAAATATCGCCATATTTGTCATCTTTCCAAAGTATTTGATCCATAGCCGGCTCCTTTCTTTACTTTCCACTTCCCATTGCAATCCCTTTGGATAAATATTTATTAAATATCATAAAGATCATCAGTGCAGGGATCAGATTAATAATCAATCCGCTCATTAAAAGAGGCATATTTGTGCCATATTTTCCATTTAACGTCAAAAGTCCCAAAGTCATGGTATGCAATTGTGTTTTCTGCAAAAGCAGCCGGGAATACACGATCTCATTCCAATAACTTAAAAAATTTAAAATTGCCAAGGTTGCCATTGTGGGCCGCAGCATAGGAACAATAATGCGGATATAAACTCCAGGATAACTTGCTCCATCAATTCTTGCCGCCTCCATAATTTCATCAGGAATATCCCGGCAGTTCTGGCACAACAAATAGGTGGAAAAAGCAATAGAAGTAGCCACATATACCAAAATTACGGAAAGTCTGGTATTTACCAGTCCCAGCTTCGACATAATCACATAAATAGGCATCATCAAAGCCTGCCCCGGTACCATCAGCACAAACATGAACAAGCTGAAAATACCATTTCTCCCTTTATACTTTAATTTTGTCAGGCTGAAAGCTGCCATAGAAGTTACAATCAGTGAAATTACTACGCCTGCTATTGTTACATAAAAGCTGTTAAACATCATCTGCTTAATATCAAAACTATTAAAGATTGCCTTATAATTATTCAGCCTCCAGACCGTGGGAAAACCAAACATGTTTTTCATGTAATCAATTTTATCCTTAAAAGAAGACAGGATCATAAAAATAACAGGATAGATGGTGGAAATTGCAGTTCCAATTAAAAATAAATAAACGATAACCTTTGATACCGTCAGTTTTTTCTTCCGAAACATATCCTAATCCTCCTTTTTTCCTATCAGAGACTGCAGCAAGTTAATCACACATACCAATACAAACAAAATAACCGATAATGCTGAAGCATATCCCATATCTCCTGCACGGAAGCCCTTTAGATAAATGAAATACTCTAAAACTGTACTTTCATACCCAGGCCCTCCATTGGTCATCACCAGCACATAAGAAAACATCTGGCTGAAAGCGTGAATAACATTTAGCACAATGGTAAACTGCACCACATTCTTTATCCCAGGCAGCGTTACATAGAAAGATTTCTGCCACCAGTTAGCTCCATCCAGCGCGGCTGCTTCATGAATACTGGGATCAATCGCGCTCATTGCTGCCAGATAAATCAAAACTGCTGAGCCAAATCCAGCCCAGTTTACTGCCAGAACAATAATGGGAAGACTCGTACGCCCTTCTGCCAGCCACTCAATAGCCAAATTATCAAGCCCCATACTCCTAAGCAGCATATTCACAGGTCCTACATAACCAAAAAAAGTTTTAAACAGTGTGCCTACAATAACAATTGACAATACACTTGGGAAAAAATAAACCGTTTTAAAAAATTTATATCCTTTTATTTCTTCATAAATAATCATTGCAATTAACAAAGGGAAAATCGTCCAGACAGGCACCCCCAGCAGCAGAATTACCAGATTATTTTTTAATACCGTATAAAAATCCGGATTTTTAAAAATATCCACATAATTTTTCATCCCGATAAAATTGGACTGGAGTCCTCCGTTCCAGTCGGTCAGGCTGTAATAAAAAATTTGAAGAATAGGCAGCAGCATAAAAATACACAAAATAATTAGCGCAGGTGCCACAAAAGCATACCCCCATATCCTTTGGGCACTTTTTTCATTTCTCCCTTTTTGTCCTGCTGTTTTTCTCCACTCTCCTTTTTTCGCTATTGCCGTCATAAGTTTTTTCTCCTATTATTTTTTAAAAAATAGGCTTCGCCTATTCAGCTCCCCTGCCCCTCAATCTTGAGGGATGGGGTTTTCTTTTAGTTACTTTTCC
>ERZ808044.1592-NODE-1592-length-11528-cov-3.007947_pt1 | contig 11528 bp, 10 predicted proteins | sample MGYA00380195_ERZ808044 | MGnify/ENA primary metagenome ERZ808044 (study PRJEB31490, sample SAMN06133423) | mouse gut metagenome | isolation source: Z7_2 | host: mice | place: China: Chengdu | collected 2015-05 ...
AGAGGGAGTTCCTTTGGACATGCCGATGCGGTTTGATGTGATCGCTATAGAAGGGAAGAAGATCTGGCATTTTATCCATGCCTTTGATGCGGATGGATGGAGTTAGTATGGTGGCGACACCGAGCCAGCCTCACGGCATTTTTTGATTCGACAATGAAAAACCAGCGGACATCTTTGGATCACACCAGGGACGTCCGCTGGTTTTTAATGATGTAGTCATCCTATCAGACACGTATATCGATGTTTCCTCCCAGGGAAGGATTGACAGACTGCTCCATCATTTTTGTAATATTGTCTCCCATGGTCTTCTGCAGATCCAGTGTCTTATCCAGCATCGCTACCGATACATTGGACATAACACTCAACGATGCATTGGCCATAGAATATGAGGCAATATCCATTCCCAGTGACATATCCATAGGTTTATCCTCCTTTTATTGAGTTCAATATTTAAATCAGTATAACATTTTCGTCAATGAAATACAATAAAAATAATCATTGATTTTAAACTGAGATTCTTGTAAAATAGTTTACGTATGGAAAATTGTGAAAGGTTCGTTACACTAGTTATATGAAAAGAGGATTTTATGAGTAAACCGATCGTGGCAATCGTGGGAAGACCTAATGTGGGGAAATCCACGCTTTTTAATACGCTGGCAGGCGAAAAAATTTCAATTGTAAAAGATTATCCAGGAGTGACCAGGGACCGGATCTATGCGGATATGGTCTGGCTGAACCGAAGTATGTCTCTGATCGATACCGGTGGAATAGAGATGGATACCCGGGATGTCATGCTTTCCCATATGAGAGAGCAGGCGACTATCGCCATTGACACAGCGGATGTGATATTGTTTATCACGGATGTGAGGCAGGGACTTGTGGACGCGGATTTTAAAGTGGCAGATATGTTGCGCAGATCTGGCAAGCCAATAGTCCTCGTAGTGAATAAAGTAGATAATTTTGAGAAATATATGCCAGATGTGTACGAGTTTTACAACCTGGGCATTGGAGAGCCTTATCCGGTATCAGCCTCTTCTAAGTTGGGAATCGGTGATATGCTGGATGCGGTTTTGGAGCACATCGCGCCGGAGAAGTTTGAAGAGGATGAGGACGAACGTCCTAGGATCGCCGTTGTGGGAAAACCCAATGCGGGCAAATCTTCGCTGATCAACCGCCTTCTGGGAGAAAACCGTGTAATTGTTTCCGAAGTTGCGGGGACGACTAGAGATGCTATTGACACCGAGATTATACGGGATGGAAAAGAGTATATCTTTATCGATACTGCTGGAATAAGAAGGAAGAATAAAATTAAAGAGGATTTAGAAAAATATAGTATTATCAGGACCGTCGCTGCCATTGAGCGGTCGGATGTAGTGGTGCTGATGATCGATGCGGTTGAGGGAGTGACGGAGCAGGACGCCAAGATTGCCGGGATTGCTCACGAGCGGGGAAGAGGATTGATTATCGCAGTGAACAAATGGGATGCCATCGAGAAGAACAATCACACCGTCAAAGAGTATACGAATAAGGTGCGGGAGATCTTATCTTTTGTTCCCTATGCGGAGATCGTGTTTATTTCTGCCCTTACAGGCCAGAGAACCGATAAGGTATTTGAACGGATCGAGACAGTGATCCAGTTTCATTCCATGCGGGTTCAGACTGGTGTGCTCAATGAGATACTTATGGAGGCAGTTGCCATGCAACAGCCGCCTTCAGATAAAGGAAAGCGGCTCAAAATATTTTATATGACTCAGGTAAGTACCAAACCGCCTACCTTTGTTCTTTTTGTAAATAGCAAGGAGCTGATGCATTTTTCCTATCAGCGTTATATCGAAAATCGGATCCGGGATACGTTCGGCTTTACTGGTACACCGATCCGTATGTTTATCCGTGAACGAAAGGAGAAATAAGACGTGTTGAAATATATTCTGACAGGGATTGTTCTTTTGCTCGTCGGCTATGCCTTTGGCTGTTTTTCTACCGGATATCTTGTGGGAAAAAGAAATGGAATGGATATTCGTTCTACTGGCAGTGGCAATATAGGCACCACCAACGCCCTTCGTTCCATGGGGGCGAAAGCAGGAGCAATCACCTTTCTTGGGGATCTATTAAAGGCATTTGTTCCTATGCTTTTGGTGAAGTATGTGTACTGTGCGCACATGGGATACGATCCGAACCAGTCTGTAGCTTATATGTACACACTTTTTACTGGTCTGGGCGTGGTGTTGGGACATAACTTTCCGGTTACCCTCCGGTTTAAGGGAGGAAAAGGAATTGCTGTGTCAGCGGCAGTTATCGTGGTTTCTACCATGGATCCCTTATTTATTGGGGTAGGTCTGGCGCTCTTTATTGCAGTGGTGGCCATTACCCGCTATGTCTCTCTGGGATCGTTGATCGTTGTATGGTATATTCCTATTTTCTCAGTGATACATTTTCGGGGAGATATTTTTTTCCCGGTTATACTTGTGTTGAGTCTGATGTTTACGGTCCTGGCTTACATAAAGCATAGCGCTAATATCAAACGGCTATTAAACGGTACTGAGAATAAGCTGGGAGCAAAAAAAGATACAGATGGAGGAAAACATAATGAAAAAAATTAGTTTTTTAGGTGCTGGAAGCTGGGGAACTGCCCTCGCTATTTTGTGTGCCAATAACGGACACAAGGTTACCATGTGGTCAAAGATCAAGGCAGAGACCGATATGCTCCGGGAACAGAGAGAACATGTGGAACGGCTGCCTGGCGTGAAGCTGCCAGTTTCCATCGAGATCGTGGATGAGATTTCGGCGGCATGCCAGGAACAGGATATCATTGTGTTTTCCGTGGCATCGCCATTTGTGCGGTCTACGGCTGAATTGGCAAAGCCCTATATCAAACCAGGCCAGATCATTGTAAATGTGGGAAAGGGAATCGAAGACAATACACTGATGACATTGTGTGAGATATTGGAAGATGTGCTTCCAGAAGCGAAAGTAGCAGTTTTATCTGGTCCGAGCCATGCCGAAGAAGTATCGAAAGAGATGCCTACTACAGTTGTAGTCGGAGCGAAGGACGAAAAAACAGCGACCTTTATTCAGGACGTTTTTATGGGAAAGAATTTCCGTGTCTATGTCAGTCCCGATATTGTGGGAATTGAGCTGGGAGGAGCATTAAAAAATGTGATCGCATTGGCGGCGGGAATCCTGGACGGGATGGGCCTGGGAGACAATACAAAAGCCGCTTTGATGACCCGGGGTATTGTGGAGATCAGTCGTCTGGGAATGGAACTTGGCGGCAGAATGGAGACTTTTTTTGGACTGTCGGGGATTGGGGATCTGATCGTGACCTGTACCAGTACCCACAGCCGAAACCATAACTGCGGTTATCTTCTCGGCAAGGGAAAGACGCTTGAGGAGGCGAAACAGGAGATCCGTCAGGTGGTCGAGGGAGTCAATTGTGCCAAGGCAGCCATGAAACTGGCCAATAAACATCATGTCAGCATGCCGATTGTGGAGCAGATCAATGCCGTTTTATTTGATAATAAGTCCACAGAGCAGGCATTAAAAGACCTGATCCTCAGGGAGCGGGTGATAGAATACCAGTCTTTAAGTTGGAAATAGACCAGCCTGTTGAGTCGGCGCACGGGGTTTGAACTGCGCTGACAGGCTAAGAAGATGTTCTCTTTTGGGAGCATCTTTTTTGTTGTGTACAATTTGGTACATTGAATCTTATTTGCCACAATTTTGTCCTATCCGGCTGGTAGCATGGATAACATCACAGCTGGGCGGCAGCATCGGATTAGCCTGGCGCCGTCCGGCTATTGCTGTAACGTGACATGAAGATTTGGAGGCATACATATGAACAAAAATGGGAAGCAGCTTGTTAAGACAGGAATATTTTTGGCAGGGATCGGGATCTTATGTGCCAGCAGCAGGGTTTCAGCGGCGGAAAATCCCACATATACTATTACAAAGGGGAAGAAAGCGACGATTTCTACGATCATCCGGAAAAATCCGCTTACTTCATCAAATCAGAACAAATATAAGAATTTGACCTGGAAATCCGGTAATAAAAAAATTGTTAAAATCATTGGTAATAAGAAGATCAAAGGAGTGAAAAAGGGAAAGGTATATATCCGGGGGTATAACAGCAAGAAGAAAAAAGTGCTGGCAATCCGTGTCACAGTGGGAAAAAAGGTTTCAAAGATCAATGTGAAGTCTACAACAGTAAATATGTATGTGGGGGATAAGGCAGCACTGAATGCGGCAGCGGCGCCAGCCAGTGCCTCAAATAAAAAGTTGTTTTATTCTTCTTCGAATCCGGCTGTGGCTAAAGTGTCTAAAAATGGACGAGTGACGGCAGTATTAAGTGGAAGTTCAGTGATCACCATCCAGTCCAAGGATGGTCATGCAGTGAAAAAGATAAAAATAAAAGTCCAGTCGGAACTTGTACGCAACACGTCCAAAGGAAAAGTAAAGGGAATTGAAGATGCCAATGGAAAATCGCTGGTATGGTATGGCGTTCCCTACGGTGCTTCCACAGCGGGAAATAACAGATGGAAAGCCCCTCAGCCTGTGGCTGCATGGGGGGGGACGCTGAGTGCAACGACAGCGAAGCAGCCAGCGGCACAATACAGTGACGGCACTACCTATCTTGGCACAGAAGACTGTTTGTATGTCAATGTTTACCGACCCAATAACGGAAAAAAGAATCTTCCGGTCATGGTATATCTCCACGGAGGAGGAAATGCCTCCGGCAGCTCAGATGTAAGTTTTTCTAATATGGTATCAGCGACAAACGCTATCGTCGTTTCCGTGGAATATCGTCTGGGAGCATTTGGCTATCTCAGCCATCCGGCGCTTCGGAACGGGACAGAGGAAGAGAACAGCGGTAATTTTACTCTGTTGGATGTGAAGGCGGCGCTTATCTGGGTTCGGGACGAGATCAGGAATTTTGGTGGAAATCCTGGAAATGTGACTTTGTCTGGATTTTCTGCCGGAGGGAGAAATGCTCTGCTTTGCATGATCTCGCCAGGAATGAGAGGACTTTTTCACAAAGCGATTATATTCAGTGGTGGCTGCAACACGTGTACCAATGAAGAGGGAGAGGAGTCTGTGGAGGAAAAGCTGGCGGCGATACTGGTTAAGAGAGGAACCTTCTCTGACAAAAAAACTGCTGGGGAGTATCTCAAAGAGGCATCGGACCAGACAATCCGTGATCTTTTTCACAGTCTGTCCACCTCAGAGGTGGCGAACATGTATAAATCCTCTGCGCTCAAGCTGGGTAAATTTCCCCAGGGATTCAATGACGGCGTGGTAATCCCGAAGGAGGGCTTCTCTGTTATATCCGCGGGGAACTATAACCGTGTGCCGGTGATTCTGGGAAGCGATGCCACGGAATTTTCCTCCTTTGCCTGGAATGGGAGTCTTACTTCTGAATTGGATGAGGTGGCAGGGATCACTTCTTCGTCCCAGATGATGAATCTGGTGGCCAATGGAATCAAGTATGGCAGTATGCTGCAGTCGGGGCACTATATTGAAAAAACGGCGGGACTTCTCAGTCAGGACGCGGGACACAGTAATATCTATGCCTATCGTTTTCGCTGGGGGACGAATTCCAGTGTGACAGATGGTTTTTACAGTCGTTATGTCGGTGCTTTTCATGGCGCCAGCAAAGATTTTTTGAGGGGAATATATAAAAACAACTATTCAGAATATTCGCCCAACGCCATTGTTGCTTCCAATAAGCCAGGAAGGGCAGCCCTCACTACATTGATGCAGAAGTATGTCACAAATTTTCTTGCCAGCGGGAATCCCAATGGTTCTTCTCTGGCAAACTGGGGTACCTGGAACAATGCTTCTGGCGCTCAGAAGATTATGATCTTTGACGCGGACAGCGAAAAAAGTACCTCTGGCATGAGCAGTGAGTTTTATGATGAGATGGGAACCTTTTCTCAGATGAGGGCAAATCTTACCAAATCAGAGTATAACATATTGGTAAAATCACTGTTTGCAGACCGCTTCTTTATGCCAGCGGTGGTTCCGGAATATTGAAAATAGAAAGTTTGAGACAAGAATAAAGACAGAGTTCTAATTGGCGCCGTCAGTTTTTCTTAAATTTGTATCACTGGGCTAGTGTGCTGTACCATTCATTTAGCGAAATATGAGTGGTACAGTACACTAATCTGGCGTCGCCTGGTTGGAATCTGATATTGAGTCAATCATAGGGAAAGAGATCTCTATTTCAAATCCCTTATTCCACTCTGATGTTACATGTAAGGAGATATTTAGTTCCTTTGCCATTTCTTTGGCAAGATACAGTCCCATCCCGGTCGCTTTTTTTCTTTCTTTTCCAGAATCGCCGGTAAACCCCTTTTCAAAAAGATAGGGCAGGTCACAGCTTCGGACGCCGGTACCATTATCCCTTATCGCGAAAATATAACGGCCGTCTCGTTCAAAAGAGGTAAAGTTTAATTCTGGTTCGTTTCCACAATATTTAATGGAATTACTGATGATCTGACGCAGGAGGAAACCCAGCCCTCTCTGGTCCGTGTAAACCGTATCATCAGAGATACAGAATTGGATCTGGAAATGCTTTTCTTCCAGCAAGGGCTTATAATCCTCCAACACCTCTTCAATGCATGGAAGGATATGGACAGGCTCAAACAGATAATCCTTTCTTGTACCTTTTAATCGGGCATAGAACAGCATCTGGACGATGGATTCCTGCATACGGTTCCGGATATAATCAAGTTTGGAACCAATGGTCTCCGGTAACTCATCTCTGCGGTTATCAAGAAGCAGGGTCAAAAGGGAAAGGGGTGTTTTGGTTTCATGGGCCCAGGATTCAACGTACTCTTCATAATCGTTTATCTGCATTTTCAGACTGTCATAAGCATTTTGCTGATCCCGTAACATTTTGGCCAACAGACGAATCGGTTCTCTCTGAGCTGGACTGAGGCTTTTTAGCAACATCTCCTCCTGGTGTTCCACTGGATCGCAGAGAAAAGCGAAAAAAGCCTGTTCTCTTTTTTGTTCCCGGTGGACAAGCACACTACATACCGAAGCGAATAAAAGAATCGTGGTGAGCAGAATCACGGTTATCATCGAATAAAATGCCTGCATATCAGCGATCCACAGAAGCAGTGCGGCAAAGGCATCAACTCCCAGCAGAAGCAGGAGCCAGGGGGTATACCGCTGGATCAACTTAATGTTCTGTTTCATTGTGCCCCTCCCTTCTGGATAAGCCGGTAGCCGATTCCGCGAACCGGGACGATCTGCTGACACATCATAAGGTTAGCCATGGTCTTTTTTAACCGAGTCAGATTGACCTGAAGCGCATTTTCGTCAATAAATTCAGAAGTTTCCCAGACTGCCAGACACAGTTCTTCCTTTGTCACAATCTCATCTCCATGATTCAAGAACGCTTCAAGTATTTTCCCCTGATTTTTGGGGAGGACGACAGAATGGTTATGGATATACAGCGTGTATGTTTGACGATCCAAAAGAAATCCTGAGCCCTCTAGAAGATTTGAGCGGCCCTCGTATCGTTTCATTACATTGGCTACACGTGCTAAAAGCCGTTCTTTTCTGCATGGTTTCGTCAGATATTCGTCAGCACCCAGATTCAGTGCATGCAGTTCATCCTGTATCTGGTCCCGGGAGGTAAGTACAAGGATTGGGATAGAGCTTTTTCCTTTAATTTCCCGGCAGATTTCAAATCCGCTCTTCTCAGGCAGATTTAGATCCAGAAGGATCAGGTCGGGGGAGAGCCGCAGAAGCTGATCTGTGACATCTTTAAAATCTGTAATTTCTTCTGTTTTAAAACCAGCTTTACGTAATATATCGCATAATTCTTCTCTCATAAAGTCTTCGTCTTCTACGATTGCTATACATTTCATGTAATGTTCCTCCCGTTATTTATTGACCACAAAATTATTCTTCCCGTTCTGGAACCATCAGTTTCAGAAGATAGCGATCACTTGAACGCTTCACTGCTGTGATGTAAATATATTCTATCACACATAGCGCTAAAATTATAGCGACAGAAATGATCATCATTTCTGTCAGACTGCTTTTTGCTCTGGATGACAGAATTCCGGTGAGCAGAGAACGAACGCCAAACAGACTGCTGAAAGCAGCAATCACAGTTGGGAGTCCAAAATACCAATGGATCTGTTTTCTGGCGGAATTACACAAAGTAGTATATGTGGCTCCCAGGCGTATGAGTGTTCGGTAGCGGCGGGTTGATTTCTGCTGGCTCATCAGAAATTGTACGCCAATGATCGTATTTGAGATGATCAAAAAGATAACCGCAAGGTACATGGTGATATAGCTGGCAGCCACCATATAAAATAACTGCCGCCCCATGTTCTGCAGATAGCTCTCATAGGTCAATCCTGTTTGATTCAGTTTTTGATTCATTTCTGATATAGCAGATAAAAGACTTGTATCTTCTGTCTCATCCTTTGCCAGAATGCCATTGAGATAAACATTGTACTCACCCTGCGTATAGTATTCAAACATTTCATCCGGAAGGATCAGCGCAAAGGACAATGTGATGAAACGGTCTGTGACCAGACTCGTAGTCTGGACGGTTCCCGTGAGGTGGATCGTTTTTCCATCCAGCTGGGCTTCTGGTCGTGTCTGCAGAATACGGTCCAGCAGTTTTTTCCTTTCATAGGCTGCAAATTCATGATCCATGTAAATGGCGGCTTCCTCTGGCCCTAGTATCAGTTTAGGCATGTTGGCAGCGCGTAAGAGCTGATTGTAGCAGCTCAGGGATATGATATGGGGATAGGTTGTATGCTTAAGATTGTAGAGGAGTACATGTCTGTCCTGGGAAGGCGGCATATCATGCAGGGCAGCCAGAAGCGGTTCCATTTGAAAGGCATGTTCGGTGTCTTCTGTTGTGCGGATATAGCCAGTCTTCATATCAAACAAGTGAGAAAAATGAGAAACTAGCTGGTGATCCTCTAGGATCTGCTGGATAGCTGCCGAATCATTTTCGTTCTCATGATCTTCAAAAGTATAATCCAGCGCATGCTGTTCCGATTCCCCATAGAAACGGGAGATCGCCACACCTGCCCCAAAACAGCACAGAGCAGCTAAAATGAGCATAGAACAGATGGCAAGGGTGCTGGAGCGGTGGATCACATTTTCCTGGATCTGACGAAAATTAAATACATGGAGCGGCCGATCTTGTTTTCCGGATTTTACAACAACTCCAATCAAAAAACGGATTCCCCAAAACAATGAGAAGGTTCCGAAAATTCCAAGGGTAATGGTTCGCGCCATCTGCCAGATACCAGACCATGCTTCCCCCTGAATTGCACCGACGTAGGCGATGGCCAGGCAGGAAATGCCTATAAGGATGGATGCTGCATAGATGAATGCTGGCATTTCTTTTTTGGTCCCATCCGGCTTTTCCACAAGAAGTGAACCAATTTCCTGCCGGCTGATCTTTCCGCTGAGGATTAAAAATGCTGTAAATTTAATAAAAAGGAATCCTATGGACGTCCACAATACCGCTGACAGAGAGAAGGAAAGCTTATGACTTATGATCCCGATCCCCACTAGTCTGGCAGTGATCAGGCTGATCAGTTCCGAAAGTAAAAGGGCGCTGGGTAATCCAATGATCAGAGAAATGACACTGTTGCGAAAATCTTCAGCCAGCAGCATGGCAAACAATCTGCGGCGGCGCATTCCCAGCATCAGATAGACGCCAAACTCATGTTTGCGCCGTTCCAGCTGAAATTTACTGGCGTAGTAGATGAGAAAAAACAAGATAAACAGCGCGAAGCCATAAAAGACAGGAATCATACCCATCAGCTTGTTTACAGCGTCACTTTCCATCTGTGCTAAAAAGACCATGACATCCTGGTGGGATAGTGAAAGTATTATATAAAAGGCAACGATTGATACGATCAGAGAACTGAAAAATAATCCGTTTTCTTTTCGATTCCTCTTGCTGTTGCGTATCATTAAATTAAAGAACATTGGCACTGCCTCCTCCCAACTGTGCGACTACGTTTAAGATCCGTGAATAAAATTCCTGCTGGGATTCGTCAGGAAGATCCCGGCGGAGTTCGTGGAAAATAATGCCGTCCTGGATAAACAGGATGCGCTTGCAGTAACTGGCTGCATTGGTATCATGGGTTACCATCAGGATTGTAGAATTTTCATTTTCATTCAATCCGGATAGTTTCTTCATTAAAGTTTTCGCATTTTTAGAATCCAGGGCACCTGTCGGTTCATCGGCGAGAATGATACCTGGGTTCAGGATTAATGCTCTGGCAGCAGCGATCCTCTGTCTCTGGCCGCCTGACATCTGAGGGGGAAATTTATTCAGGACATCCCGAATCTCCAGAAAAGACGTCAGTTGGTCTAAGCGTATTCTGCTCTCGTTTTCCGGCACACCGTGAAGGGACAGGGGAAGCAGAATATTTTCGCGTCCTGTCAGATGCTCTAACAGTTCAAAATTTTGAAATAAATACCCGATCTCTTTTCCGCGGTAGTCCGCCAGCTCAGCTCCTTTGAGCATCTGAACTTGTTTGCCTTTCATTGTGATTTTGCCGCTGTCAGGCTGGATCACGGCGGCAATACAATTTAACAGTGTAGATTTGCCGGATCCACTGCTCCCCATAATGCCCAAAAACTCTCCGGGCATTACCTGAAAGGTTATGCCATCCAGTGCCTTTGTTTGATTTTTAGATTTACCATAATATTTTTTGAGTGATTCAATCTGAAGAACAGGTTCCATGTAATATCCTCCTTTGGTACTGACTTATCTAATCTTATCATAGCACAGGGCTGAGCATTATAATACTTACAGTTGGTGAAAGGTACGTTTTTTGCTTCATATACACAGTAATTAAACATTATTAACCAAACAATAGTTGAAATCTTTTGATTTTTGTGCTATGATCATAGTCATAAATTTTCTTTTACTAATTTTTCTTATAAAATGGAACTGGCACTCTCCCTGCGCCGCTCCAACGAGCAGGAAAGTGATGTCCGCACCTTTATCCGGGAAATCAGGCAGTACGCCGCAGTCCGGGAACTGGACGAGGGTATCTTAAACCGCCTTATCAGCCGGATTCTGGTGGGGGAGGTGAAAAAGGTTGACGGGGAGAAATTTCAGGAAATCAAAATCATTTATAACTTTGTCGGGGAGATACCGGCGGTAACAGAATAACGGCAATGCCCTTCTCTCTTTTTGGGGGAAGGGTTTTCTTTTTGCCCGTACACGAAAAAGAAGCCGGGTTCCCTATTCTCCGGCTTCCAGAAAAAACTGGGATTTATTTGATAGGTGTCCCAATGCGTTTATCCAATCTCCATTGTGGTGCCATTCCATCATCGGCATAATATTCGTCCATTGCTGTAATTTTATCGTTTTTTGTTTGAATAAACGAAGTCACATGAAAAGAAATACTTCTATCTTTGGGATAGATACGAACAACTGTAATAATTAAACTGTAACGATTGCAATTAGGTATGCCATAACCTACTACCGGGCTGGTACAACTTGGAAAAATCCTTAAAATATGCCA
>ERZ808044.1595-NODE-1595-length-11519-cov-9.100507_pt1 | contig 11519 bp, 18 predicted proteins | sample MGYA00380195_ERZ808044 | MGnify/ENA primary metagenome ERZ808044 (study PRJEB31490, sample SAMN06133423) | mouse gut metagenome | isolation source: Z7_2 | host: mice | place: China: Chengdu | collected 2015-05 ...
ACAAATTCTTTTCTTCTCTGTTCTTACATCTCTGTTTCATCTGCTTTTCCCTCCATAATCTTCCTTAAAATCTCAAGCGAGCGTGTCCGGTGTTCATGGACTGTGCTGCGGACAAGGTTCATCTCCCTTGCTATATCCGCATCGCTCATTTCCAGAAAATATGAAAGCAGTATTACATCCCGCTTCCTCTCCGAAAGTGCCTGCAACGCTTCCGCAATCAGGGTGTCTTTCACCTCAATGTCATATCCATGCACTGTAAAATGGCTGTTTTCCACTCCGTATTCATCCATAACAAACAACTGGTTCAGCTCCTTTTCAGACAGTTCAGAAAACATGGCTTCATGTTCCCTGCGGTAATCCATGTGCCGGTAATAATTGATTGCTTCGCCTTTCAGCGACATCTGGCACAGGCGGTCAAAGCGATGCCTGATTGTCAAGTTCATCATGGCAAGAAGGCTTCTCCATACGGGTTCACCTCCTCCCCCGCTGTGACGTGACAAAGGCATACGCCTTTTCCCTTTCCGTTGTATCTGCCAAATAGCGGTAGGCTGATGTTCGGGTGGGTGTAAAAAATTTTTGTATAATTTTTTGTATATAAAAAACGCCCGGACAGGCAAAATGCCCGCTGGACGTTATTCATATCTGCTATTCTCTTTTCTCCACACGCTACGGGTGTGTATAGTTCACTTGTCAGGGTAGATTCTGCTTTACTGCCAGTAAAACACTTTATAAAAGAACCTTCCCACGCCGATAGCCGGACAGGTTCACAAAGTCAAAAAAATATCCCTCAGACCGTTCAGAACACATAAATTCCCCTAAACGTATCCAAAGGATAAAAATTCACGCAAAAAACCTTTGGATACTGCGTTTTTTTATATGCAATATCCAAAGTCTTTCTATTCTTCTATGTGCATTATACCCCTCTGATAAAGTGATATATTGGTGCATTTTCAAAGTAAAATGTGCAATATACACTATACATGGAGGTGCATATATGGCAAGGAAAAAGAAAATTGACAAGGAAATGGGATTCCGTCTGAAGAAGGCTAGAACCGATCAGAAACTGACCTATGAGGAACTGGCTGAAAAATCCGGCGTTTCCTCACGCTATATCAAGGAAATCGAGAATCATGGAAATGTGCCAAGCCTTGAAAAGCTGGGACAGCTCATACGAGCCTTACATATTTCCGCCGATCCGTTTTTTTATCCAACCGCCCCGGCAGACAACCTCGACTACCAGCGGCTGTTGGTTTATCTGTCACAGTGTACAGAAGAACAGATTACAACAATCCTAGCTATTGTGGAAGCCTATCTTCGGACATACAAATCTCCCAAAGAATAGAATATCCCCAATATCTGAATTTTCTCATGAATATTTCTGGATAATTCTGAACCATGCAAAAAAGGTGGCTCGCCTTCTGTCATGCTAGCCACCTCTTTGTCTATCTGCTGAATTTTTTAAGAAGCTCCTTTATGCGCATACGCTTTTTTATGATGCCCATTCCATCAAGAACCTGTATGCTGTCCACAAGCCCCTGATAATACGCCCGCTGTTCCTCCTTGTAATGGGCATGATCCACCGTATCCATGTAGTCCTCTAAAAACTCCCTGTCCTCCTTTGGGAGCTTGGAAAGATATGCTTCAAATACCTTCTGCTTCTTTTTTAGTTCCCGGCTTGCTACTTTTGCTTCCTCTGTCTGGACGGAATACTCCCTGTCCTCTGATTCGCTGCGCAGTTCCTCAAAGACATCTGCCAATGTTTCAAAAACTTCATTCATTTTTGTTTCCACCTTTCTCTGCTAAAAAATAATATTGTATTTTACAGTCCATATTGTCAATCTCCAATTTTCCAATAGCAAGATAATTTCCTGTCACTTCATCTTTAGAAGTATATTATCAACAATATTTCGTAAAATCAATGATATAAGACTTCATCTTTAGAAAGTTGGTGGTAGGATATTAAAATCTATTGGAATAAAGAAAGCAACTCCAAAAACCTGATCGGTCAAAGAGTTATGGAACTGCGAACGGAGCGAAAACTATCACAGAAAGCCCTTGCAGAACAGCTCCAACTTGCCGGATATGAATTTAGCGACCTGACTGTTTTACGGATTGAAAAGGGGACAAGGTTCGTTCCTGATTATGAAGTGGTAGCTCTGGCAGAGTTCTTCCATGTATCCTGTGAATACCTCTTAGGCGTACAGAACAAAAAATAAGCAGCAATCTGTTGTCACATCACAGACTGCTGCTTAAATTTTTGTTGAAACGATAACCAATACCCCATACAGTCTGTATGTAAAGCGGCTTACCCGGATTATCCTCTATCTTCTCCCTTATATGGTGGATATGGCTCATAACAATGTTGTAATCGCCAGAATACGGTTCCTGCCAGACAATATCATATATCTGCTCTTTGCTAAATACCACTCCTGCATTTTCAGCAAGTAATATTAATATTTCAAATTCTATATTAGTTAGCTGGATTTCCATATTGTTCCTAATTACCAATCGACGAGGTATATCTATATCTAATCCTGTAAACTTTAGATAATGTTTTCCGTCAGTTTTAGACATATTAAGATTCTTAACTTCCTTATCAATGGCGGATAATACAGAATTTATTGCTTCATCTTCCGTATCTTCAAAAGTCAAAATCACTATTTTCCCAATATCCCCACCTCCTCGCCTTATTTCACACCTAAACTATAAATCTCTACTGTTCAAACCAATCTTTTGTTTTGTTGGCAATCTTAACAAGAAACAGCATTACAGGTACTTCCGTTAATACCCCAACCGTTGTTGCCAGTGCTGCCGAGGAAGTTGTACCAAACAAAGCAATTGCAACCGCAACTGCAAGTTCAAAAAAATTTGATGCACCAATCATTCCCGCTGGTGCTGCAATTTTATATGGCAACTTCAAGATATGACAAACAACATATGCGATTGCAAAAATCAAGAAAGTCTGCAAAATAAGTGGTATTGCAATCAGAATTATATGCAGTGGATTATCTAAAATTATATTACCCTGAAATGAGAAAATCATTACAAGTGTAAGTAAAAGTCCAATATTAGTCACATTGTCAAATTTATGAATAAAAACATTTTCAAAGTAATCTTCCCCTCTTTTTTTGATAACTATTGTTCGAGTCATCATACCACCCACAAGTGGTATCACAACAAACAGCACTACTGACAATATAAGTGTATCCCAAGGTACGGAAACTTTTGAAACTCCAAGCAAAACCTTAACAATTGGTACAAATGCCACAAGTATAATAAGATCATTAGTGGCTACTTGCACAACTGTATAAGCAGGATCGCCCTTTGTTAAATTGCTCCACACAAATACCATTGCAGTACATGGTGCCGCCCCAAGTAAAACTGCTCCTGCAAGATAATCAATTGCAAGCTCAGGTTCAATAAAGCTCTTGAATATCCCTACAAAAAACAAACTTGCAATTCCATACATAGTAAAAGGCTTAATCAGCCAATTTACCACCCATGTTACAAATAAGCCTTTAGGATTCTTCCCTACATTCTTTATACTCTGAAAATCTATCCGCATCATCATAGGATAAATCATAACCCAAATCAATATTGCCATCGGAATGGATACTTTCGCATATTCAAAGCGGTTTAAAAAGGCTGGTATATTGGGTAAGAATTTCCCAATTACAACACCCAAAACCATACATAATAATACCCAGAATGTAAGATATTTTTGAAATCTATTAATTCCTTGATTTTTAATCTCAATATTATTTTGCATATCACACGCTCCTTATAAGTTTAAATAAATATCCACAATATCTGCTTCAATTGCATTAAGATTTTTATTCTTTTGGTATTTTCTGTAATAACAATTCAGACAAACTGACTTAGGGTTATTACATCCTTGCTCTGCAATAATCAGTTCATAAAGTGTAACGTCATTGTTTTTAACAAGTTTTTGAATAACTACCTGAAATTTTCGTCCTAGCCTGTACTGAATCCTACTTTTAATATGTGTGCAAAATTCGTTTATATCCATATTACCTGTCTTTGATTCAAAATTTGCACTTAACATAAGCAATTCTCCTTGGAGCTATATTCTTGTCATACGCCTTAAATATATCGTTCAGTAACAGAACCGATTCTGCAACTACCAGAATCGGCTCTTTTCGCTGCAACTATTTCGTCTATAATTCTGGCTCAATGCTATTTCTGTATAACTACTTTAAAAACCAATAGGTTGGCTTCAAAACAAATTGCCCTATAAATTCTTTTCTAAAAGACTGATAATGGCATCTGTTTTCAAAACCTTTCCTGAAGATACCACCTTTCCCTTCACTACCAATCCGGGCGTACTCATAATTCCATAGGAAGCAATTTTGTCAAAATCAGTGATATGTCCAACTGCAATATCTTTTCCCATCATTGACAATGCTTTCTTCACATTCACTTCCAAAGCCTGACAATTTTTACATCCCGGTCCTAAAATCAGAATATCTGCCTGTTCTGATTCAGACGCAGATGTTTCCTGAACCGCATCACTATTACAGCAACATCCGTTTTCCTCATCCACAATCTCCATGTTACAGCAGCCACCTGATTTGCTGCCTCCGAACAGACTTGCAAATAAACCTTTTTTCTCACTCATTTTTGTTTTCCTCCTTAAAAACTTAAATAAAACATATATAACGCAATAGCCAGTATTGCTGTTCCCATAACAATTTTTAATACACTGCTAAATCTGCCATATTGGGAGCTTGCAGTGATTTTCCGGACAAATCCAATAGAAGTACCTGCAACAAGTACAAGTACACTATGCCCAATAGAATAAAACAACAAAAGCAAAATCCCCCAAGTTACATTACCACTTCGTGCAACTATCCCAAGAAGAACCACCAACACTGGTGTTGCACAGGGAGAAGAAAAAATTCCTCCTAATATTCCTGCAATCAAAGCGCCTGCATACCCCTTTTTGGTATTTTTAGATGTTAAATAGGTTGAAGGGATAAATTGAAATATCTCCCATGTCTGCAAAGCCATCATTACCATTAAAATACCTAGAACAAAATACCACCATTTATTAGAGCTTCCTAATAGCCTTCCCAATAAAGATGCTGTTGTTCCAAGTATTGTAAAGGTAAATGCCATACCAAGCGAAAAAACAATTGAAAGCCGAAAGGCTCTTTTAGGCTCATTCCCACTTGTACCTCCCACATAGCCTATAACCAGCGGTACACTGGATAAGGCGCATGGTGTTATTGAAGTCAATACTCCGGCTACTAACGCAAGCATTGGTGAAATCCATGAATTATTCGCAATCAAAGCTGACAGTGAATTTAACCATTGATCAATCATTGTTTATTCCCCCATTTCTACCAACGCTTCCCTTAGCTGTTCTTCTGTAATACCACCTTGATGAACAGTAAATGCCAACTCTCCCGTATCACGATAGGTATATTGGAGATACTGTACACTATTATTCTCACTAGGCATATATGGATTTCCCTCTGCATCAATTAAAATTTGTGTGGGAATTACTTCTATCGGAAAGCCTTCCACAAGATTGTTATACTTCCAAACATCTACAAAAAGAATGATTGCTTTTCCTGCAAATTCCTTGTTTAAGGTTTCCAAAATTGGCTCCATTTCTTTACATGGTACACAGGAATCTGCACCAAAATCAATAATGATAGGAATTCCATATGATTTCAATTCTTCCAAGTCTATCGGCTCTGTAACATCCAATGGAAAATAGCCTGCAATTTCATCAGGTTCAAAAGAACTTATAGGCTGCTTTGACATTTCCATTTCCTTTTCGTATTCTATTTTATTTTTATACAGCCAAACAACACATATTAAAGCTATAACAACAATCACTACTACAAATTTCCATATTTGCTTTTTTATTTCTGCTCTTTGCATTTTTATTTCCTCCAAATGAAATGTGTGAACAGACGTAGATGCCATTCACACATCTACGTCCTATTTCATGCTAAGAGCAACATGATTCACTGTTAATTAATGTCAGCTTTTCTCCGTCTGCATCAACTGTAACTGTTCCTGTCCACTTGCGGGTATCATCATCCATCAGAACAGAAAGACCGTTTATGCTCTCTGCCTTTTCATCAATTCCGATTTCTACTAATTCAAAGTTTAAAGACTTCCCACAGCAGGAACTTGTTGTATGCAAACGGATACCGTTACATTGCTCCTTTTCAAGTGCATCATTGATGATTTTTTTTGCTGCATCTGTAATCTGCATATAATTACCTCCAAATTTATTTGTCAATATGGAATACGGTAGACTCTAGCAGAGCTGCCGCATCAGCTACGCATCCCGGACATTCCCGAAGAATTTTCCCTGTGCCTGATCCTTTCAATTCTTTACAAATAATAGATTGATTTTTCTCCTGAAATCCTTTAATGATTTTTTTGCTAATGCTATAAACTTCTCTCCGGCGATTTGAGGTAAACAGGTTATTTTGACTTGCCTTTAAACTTGCAACAGCAATTGCACCAGATAATGCACCACAAACACCTTCCATACACCCCATACCAAATCCATAGCCTTCCATTAGCTGATACATCAATTCTTCACTAATGCCTATCTCATCACAATAGGCACAAGCCACTGATTGACTGCAATTATAACCGGATCGATGATTTATAACTGCCTTTTCAACATGACTTTTCATACGCAAATATCGCTTTCAGTATTTTTTTCCAGCTTCAATCCCTGTTTTGGTTCTTCTACAACTTCCATATCACAGCAACTGCCTTTTTTCTCCGGCTCCTCTACAATCTCCATGTTGCAACACCCGCCAGATTTGCCACCGCCAAACAGACTTGCAAACAGACCTTTCTTTTCACTCATGTTCTTTACCTCCTAAAGAATAAAATTAAATACATAGCCAGTAATAACCGCTACTGCAAAAATGCAAAGTACAAAAGCAACTACCATCTTCTTTTTAAAAATAGAACTAAGCAAAGATACTTCCGGGATACTTGCTCCTGCCCCACCCAAAATCAATGCAATCATAACTCCCGGTGCAACGCCCTTAGAAATCAGAATACTGGCAATCGGAATCATTGTTTCAGTACGAATATACATCGGGATACCAACAACCGCCGCTACTGGCACTGCCCACAAGTTAGATGCCCCTGCAAAATTTGCCAAAAGATCAGTCGGAACAAATTCATAGATAAATGCCCCGATACCTGCACCAAGAAGTAGAAAAAGTACAACTCCTTTAAACAGACCAAACGCATCTTTTAAGGACAGCTTAAATGCCTGAAGCTGCTTTTGCCAAAAAGTTCCTTTCAATTTTTCCCAGCTCACGCCGTCCTGATGTCCGCCCTTGACCGTTACATTCTTAATCTCTTTTTCAAATCCTGCCGCATCCAAAACAAATCCCATGACAACAGCAAACAAAAAGGTAAATATTGCATAAACAATGGTTGCCTTTACTCCAAAAAATGCCAACATCAAAGTAATAATAGCCGGATTTAAAATTGGCGATGTCAGCAAGAAAGAAATCGCACCGCAAAATGGCGCACCACTCTTAAACAAGCCTACCAAAACCGGAATTGTAGAACAGGAACAAAACGGAGTTACCGCACCAAGTAACGCTCCAAGCACACTATTTAATCCTTTCTTCGGTGTTGTCAGAATCCGCTTAATTCGTTCCTGAGAAATATAAATCTGTAATAGGGCAACTACAAAACTAATGCCGATAAACAAACCAAACAATTCACCAAACAACATCAAAAATGTTTGACCTGCATGAAGCAATGTTTCTGTTGTAAACATAATTGTTTCCTCCTAATAAAAATATTTAGACTAATTTCACATAACAAAACTTAACCGCAAAATATTAACACACAAAAACTACTCTGACCTGCACCGAAACCGCAATCCACAAAAACACATCAAATTATCCTCCCACTATCCGGCATCATATAAACAAATATTGAAAAGCATTAAACAAATATCCCACAAGGATAATCCCCATTGCACAAATCCCGATAAAAGCCGTAAGCAGCTTAGGTTTTACCGCTTTACGCAGCATAATTAAAGACGGAAGGCTCAAGGTTGTAACAGCCATCATAAAAGACAAGATTGTGCCAAGACTTGCGCCTTTTGCTAATAAGCTCTCCGCCACAGGTATCGTTCCAAAAATATCAGCATACATCGGTATTCCAACCAGTGTCGCAAGAATAACAGCAAAGGGATTGCCACTGCCTAAGACTTCCTCTATCCAAACCTGCGGAATTACATTATGAATAAATGCGCCTATCCCCACTCCAACAAAAATATATGGCGCTACTTTTTTTATCGTTGCCAATACTTGTTCTTTAGAAAATACAATCCGGTCATGGCGTGTCAATTCTGCTGTTTCTGTTTCTGTATTGACTGTCTTTTTCACAAAATCTTCTACATATCTTTCCATACCTGTCTTTTCTAAAAACGTACCACCAATAACAGCAATTACAAGACCAAGCAAGACATACGCCACTGCTATTTTTGCTCCAAAAATACTCATCAGTAACACCAGTGAACCCAAATCTACCATCGGAGATGAAATCAAAAAGGAAAATGTTACTCCTACTGGCAATCCTGCACTGGTAAAACCCATAAAAATCGGAATAGATGAACAAGAGCAAAATGGTGTAACTGTTCCAAGTAAAGCGGCTATACTATTTGCGCCAATCCCATGAAATCTTCCGAGAATTTTTTTCGTGCGCTCCGGTGGAAAATAACTCTGAATATAAGAAATCATAAAAATCAGCACTGATAGCAACACAAAAATTTTAATCGTATCATAAATAAAAAATTGAAGCCCTCCTCCTAAAATGCCATCCAAATCAAGTCCTAACGCAGTCAATCCTTTCCCAATCAGTACATTTAACCATTTCATGCCAAGTATTTGATCCTGAAAAAACATCCAAGCCGAATTTAACATCTCCATAAATTACTCCTTTCAGTGGACATACACTTCGATTTTTTTCGATATGTCACTTTTAATAATAGCCACGCCTGAAAACGTGGCTTTCCATCCCGTCAGCTTCACACACACTTTTCTATATTCTGAGTAGAATTAGTCAGCACTTTCAAAAGTTCTGCTGCTTTCTGACTTCCTTCTCTACTTATAGAATAATGCGTCCATTTTCCTTCTTTCCTGCTGGTAACAACACCGGATTCACATAAAATCTTCATATGATGAGATAATGTTGACTGGCTAATCTGTAAACTTTCTAATAAAACACAGGCACATTTCTCACCACTACGAAGCATTTCTAAAATCTGTAGACGATTTTCATCGCAAAATGCTTTAAAGACTTTAGCGTCTGCACTATGGTTTCTCATCACATCACCTCAAATTCATTTTTTTCGATTTATAAGTAGTATATGCAACAAATCGAAAAATGTCAATATGTTTTTAAAAATTTTTTAAACCCTATAACATACAAAATATCAAGAATAGCAAGCACTGCCCATGTCCGGACACATGGGCGAAATTCCCCATACTTCCCTACCGTCTGTATGATGAAATTTCCATAGGGAAGTATCCCTAACCCTCTTTGGTTTTCTTTCCGTTTTTTCTCTGCCAGTCCTTGACCTTTATCCGCAGATTTGCTACAATAACACATGGATAATTCTATCCAAAACAACTGAACAGATACGAAACCAGACTGTTGTAAACCGGACAATTTACAGCAGTTTTTTTATGCCCAAAAACAGAAAAGGAGTGTCAAAAATGGCAAACAGAATCCGCACCAACCGGAACGAATTTCACTTAGATGATAAGGAGCAGTATATCCTTGATGAAAAGTTTAAACTGTCCGGCATGAAAAGCAAGTCGGCTTTCCTCCGGAAGCTCATTCTTTACGGATATGTCTATGACGTGGATTACAGTTTTTTACGGGAATACAATACGGAGCTTGGACGCATCAGCTCCAGCTTAAACCAGATTGCAAAAAGGATTAACAGCACAAACCACGTCTATCAGGAAGATATGGACGAAGTAAAGGAGTTGATGAAACAAGTATGGCATACACAAAAATCCATGCTATCACAGCAACCGTTGATAAAGCGGTAGCCTACATATGCAACCCGGATAAAACGGACGAAAGCATCTACATTTCTTCCTATGCCTGTGCGCCGGAAACCGCAGCGATTGACTTCAAATATACCTTAGACCACTGCCGGGAAAACAGCCCCAATAAAGCCTATCATCTGATACAGGCTTTCGCTCCCGGTGAGGTCAGTTTTGACGAAGCACACCAGATCGGGAAAGAGCTTGCGGACAAGGTTTTAGAGGGGAAATATTCTTACGTTGTCACTACCCACATTGATAAAGGTCACGTCCATAACCATATCATTTTCTGTGCCGCCGACAACATCGAGCATGACAAATACCACGACTGTAAGCAGACTTATTACCGCATCCGAAAATTGAGTGACGAACTTTGTAATGAGCATAACCTTTCCGTCATTATCCCCGGTGGGGAGCGTGGGAAAAAATACAACGAATGGCAGGCGGACAAGAACAGCGGCGCATGGAAAACACAGATAAGGAAAGACATCAACGCCGCCATAAAATCATCCTCCACCTATGAAGAATTTCTGCTCCTGATGCGGGCAAAAGGCTATGAGATAAAAGGAGAAACTTTTGGGGAAGATGCCCTCAAATTTATCTCCTTCCGTCCACTCGGCAAAGACCGTTTTGTGCGTGGCAGCATCAAGTCACTCGGAAAGGAGTACACGAAGGAACGCATCAAAGAACGGATTGAACTGAAACGGGAACGGAAGGCAGTTATCCCGAAAAGGGATTACGCAGATAAGAGATTGATTGACACTTCTGATGAGAAATTCCAGAACAGTCCGGGGCTACAGAGGTGGGCGGCGGTGGAGAATTTAAAGATTGCGGCACAGGCATATAATGAAGCTGGCTCTCTAAAAGAATTAGAGCAGAAAATCGCCACCACAGCCACCACCGGGAAGGAAGCAAAGCAGACTGTCCGCAAGCTGGAGAACCGCATCAAAGACCTTGCGGAAATCATCAAATATGCGGAGCAGTACAAGGCAAACAAAGCGTATCATACCGCCTATAAGAAGTCCAAAAACCCTGACGCTTATTTCCGTAAGCATGAGAGCCAGATCATCCTTTATGGCGGCGCAAGGCGTATGCTGGAGCAGGCGGGCATCCCCTTAAAAGGCTTGAACATCGACAAGCTGAAAGCGGAGTATCAGGAGCTGACCGCACAGAAAAAAGAACTGACCGCCACATACAAAAACTGTGAAAAAGAGCTGAAATCCCTGAACCGGAAACTGGAGAACCTGAACCAGTATTTAGGGCGCACAGAGCCGCCAAAAAGCGCACAGGAACAGCCAGACCGGGACAACAGCCCTGCCCGGTAAAATCCTGCCCTAAAAAGGCTTTAAAAACAAAAAAAGCATCGTGGACAGTGTGCATAACTCCCCATTCCGCTATGGACAACACTATTCACAGCATATGGAAAAGCAA
>ERZ808044.1596-NODE-1596-length-11509-cov-3.208800_pt1 | contig 11509 bp, 13 predicted proteins | sample MGYA00380195_ERZ808044 | MGnify/ENA primary metagenome ERZ808044 (study PRJEB31490, sample SAMN06133423) | mouse gut metagenome | isolation source: Z7_2 | host: mice | place: China: Chengdu | collected 2015-05 ...
TAACTGCTTCATTGAAATAACGCTCATGTTCCTACCTCCATTTGGTTTTTCTTCCGCACATCTTCTTCTCTTCTGCACACTAAAAAGCACCAACAGTTGATGGACGTGCGTGATTTATAGTCATAACGAAAAAAGTATAGCATAAAAAAATCCCTCTTGCAAGGGATTTTTCATGTATTAACAATGCTCCTAATATTATTTCAAAATACTATTGCAATCTGGCAAGTATCTTGGCAATTTCTTCAGGCTGTGCACCTTCCGGAATGATAAATGAGCCTACATTAAGCCGCTTATCATATCCGTTGTCACATAAATACGTATCAAAATCGGAAGCGGAAGCTATTAGTCCGGCTTCTTCTAACTTTTTACATACCGTATAAGATCCGTCTCCACTATTGATCTGTATTGTAATGCCTTCTTCTATCTCCGTATCCTCTTTTACCGGCGTCGGTGTAACATAAGGAGTCGGACTGGCTGTGGGCTCCGGGACTGGAGTTGCAAGAGGTGTAGGACTGACCGTTGGTTTATTGGTTGCAATCGGAGTAGAACTGGCTGTGGGTACAGTTGTTGCTTCCGGAGTTTTTGCCGGTGCCGGTGTAGCTGCTGTGGCCTTGGGAGCTACTGTAGGAACCATCGCTTCCACCATCTGCCCCTCATCTGCTTCTTCCTTTTCATCCGATGTAATTTCTTCCTCTGTCTGTAAGCCATCCTCTGCCGCATCAGCTAACAAAGTGCCTTCTTCCGTCATTCCCAGCGCCTTTGCGCGTTCTTTTATTTCACTGTCACTAAGAGGCTTGTTTTTTCCTGCAGCGGTTATACCCATAACCAGAGTTGTCACAATAATGCCTATTCCAAGCCCTCTCAGATAATACTTCAAGTTCATATTTTATCTCCTAAACATTCATGTACAGCCCTTTGGCAATTTATCACACATGAAAGCCGCTACTTAAGATTGGTATATCTCAGATTCCTTCAAATAAATCAATCACCAGTTTGACCTCTCCAATTCCAAGGCCAAGCTCTTTGGCAATTGCCATATTAGACTTTCCTGCTTCATGAAGCTTTAAAATTCTTTCATTGCTGTTTTTCCCACTGTTCTTTCCTGCTCCATTCAAATCTACTTCAACCTTTGGCATATCAGCCGCTGCCGGTGCTTTGGCAGATTCCTTAGATGTCGCAGCCTTAGGTTTTCTTGTCTTTTTCTTTGGGAGATCTGCTTCCTGTTCTTTTACTGGCTTCTCCTTTGGACTGCTTTCTTCCTCCGTAACCGCTTCCTTTACTATTTCTACCTTCTCTGGAATAAAGGGAACAAACTCGTCCTGTTTTTTTGCTGTATTTTCAGCCGCTTCCGTAACGGTTTCCTGTACTTCCCTGGCAGTAACCTCTGCATCTTTTAAGGTCTGCTTCACATCATCCGCAGTTTTGACAGCTTCACTTACAGTATTTTTTAAACTTTCATGTTTATCATTCAGCATATCATATAAAAACACTACTTCTTTATGGTTTTTATTGATTTCTTCCAAAACTGTATCCGAGTATTCGTTTACCGCCATTATTTTTTCATTTGTCAGACGTTCCATACCTCTTTCTGTTTTTTCCATTGCATAAGTGATGGTTTCGTCAACAATGTCACCAATCTGTGATCTGACCCTTTCCATCTCCTTATCCAGCATTTCTTTTACAGCTTCTTCATTTATTTTTGCATTCTCATCAGATTCATTTTTCTTTCCTGCGGGAAGCATAAAACTGAGTACAAATACAATGATTCCAAATATAATAAGAACTATTTCCATAACTCCCATATCTTCACCTGTGTATTATATTTTCAGATTTTGATGTCAAAGCCTTCTCTGCCTTTGAGAACTACTCTTCCATCTTTTTCTTCTTTCTTTCGTTTTTTTCCACCATCACCTGCATAATGACCATTTCCTTTTTCTTTGGCATCAAAGTTCTTTCTCTCATTTTCAGTACGGTCCCCCTGAATTACCTGACGTGCTTTCGTCTCTACACTCTGATGAAACTGCTGCTGGAAATTAGATTGATCCACTAACGGTTTATTATCTTCATTATGCTTAATATTCGTAAAATCCTGTGCCCTTGTTACCTGCCCCTGAAGTTCTACACGACTGATCGTCACAAATATGCTCCATCCTTTCTTTCATAGTATCTGCTGTTTTCTCATGTAACCACCTGTCACGTGCAGTAAAAATCTGCTTATTTATAAAGCAACCATTTTTACATCCCCTTGCTGCTTAATAAACTTACAGTATTTCATACTGTTTTTTGTCACCATAGAAACATCTGAAATACAAATTCTGGTACCTCCAAAAACTTCTCCGGTAACTTCTACCTTAGCTGTCGCGCTTCCCTCCAGCATTAACTGCAGATTTCCCATTTCTTGAATTGCCATTTCAATTTCTTTCTTCTTCACGTTCTCCTGCTGGAGAAGCTCTTGGAAATACATTAACTGTTCCTGTTTAAACTTTACGCCTTGAGAAAGCTTTGACGCTGCACTTTTCAAAACAGGATGAATGGTATCTATCTGCTTTTTGCTTTCTGCAATCTGCTTTTGAATTTCCTGAATTCTTAATTTTACACTAGGATCTGCTCCCACTTCCACCACAGTGTCAGAGCCCATAACTGAGCCCAATGTCTTTACTCTGATCATATTGCCGGCACTTACTTTACCCCCGGTAATAAAACCTCTCCGGCCGTCTACAACTATCTCCGTACCCGCCATTACTTCACTATGAAGAATAGATTCAGTAGACACATATCCTTTTGCGTTCACTTTTGCGTTTTCAATAAATTTGGAAACTACGTTTCCCTCAGCATTTAAAATGCCCCGTGCCATGCCATTCATTCCCCGGGCAATGATAATATTTCCTCCTGCCTCCAGATAAGCACCTTCCACTACGCCATTTACTTCTATGTCGCCTTTGGCCTTTACGGAAAAATTTGTACACACATTTCCATTCACTTTGACACTGCCATCATACTCAATATTTCCGGTAGAATTATCTACATTTTCCACTTCCAGAACATTAGACACAAAGACCTTATCATCTACCAATGTTACATGACCATTGACATCTGAGGTAATCACCAGCCGGTCATCTGAAATTGTAATATTTCTTCCAAATTTAAGGCTTAAACGTTTTACATCCCTTGGTTTTATTGCCTCTCCGTAAATACTTTTTCCCAAAGTTCCCATATCGCCCGGATACAGTCTTGCCAATATATCACCCTTGCTGCAGTGATTAATGGTATTCAAATTAAAAAAGTCTACGCTTCCATCTTCCTTAAGTGTAGGCTTCGCATGCAAGTTCGTCTCAAAATAATATTCAATTCTGGCATCTGTCCCCTGTTTGGGCGGCAGGCCCTTGGCCACTAGGATTTCCTTACAGTAAACCGGATTCAAAAAGAATTTATTAAGTGTATCTGTCTGTATCCCATACTTGATTCCTTTTTGCTCCAAATCACTAATAAACTCAGACACAGTCATTCTCTCGCCATTCGCTGAAGGAGGATAAAATCTTGCTGTAGCCAGCATTTTATCTTCGCTTAAATGAAGCTCATAGCTTTCTCTTATTTCCATAGAAGGGTTTCTGTTTAAAGTCACCTGATACTCCGATTTTCCGGACACAGCAGCCTCCTGAATTGCATTATTTAAAGCAGCTATATCAAATGCAATCCCGAAACGGGTAAGATAATCTGTTATTTCTTTTACAGCTAACGGCTTTCCTCCATCTACAGGAGCAAACACATTCAGCGAAGTTCCTCCGGTACCGCATACCAACTGAAAATATCCATTTTTCATATCAACTTCTCCCTATAGCCTCTGTTTTCTTATTATATGGAAAATATCCCCATATAATTACCCATCTTTCCCTTCATTTTCTGTAGCGCCCTTGTATGAAGCTGAGATATCCTGGATTCGGATACTTCTAGCACATTGCTGATTTCTTTCAATGTCAAGTCTTCATAATAATACAACAAAATAACTTTTTTTTCTTTTTCTGTAAGAAGCTCCAGTGCCTGCTGCAATACTTTTTTCAGTTCTTCTTTCTCCATCACTTCTTCTGGAGAATCAAAACGCTGCTGTCCTGTTTGTTCTGCCGGAATCTCACTGCCTGATTCCATAAATTCATTCAGTGAAACAACATTTGTAATTTTCATTTGTGACTGCCAGGAAAGATAATCATCATCTGAAATTCCAAGACCTTTTGCAATTTCCTCATCCGTTGCCGCACGTCCTTTTGATGCTTCAATTTCTTTCATTACAGTATCAATCTTCTTCTGCTTCTGCCTGATTGTCCTTGGAATCCAGTCCATTTTTCGAATCTGGTCCAAAATAGCTCCCCTTATACGAAGACTTGCATAGGTTTCAAATTTGACAGCCTTCATATTGTCAAACTTATCTATGGCATCTATCAGCCCAAAGATCCCATAACTAACCAAATCATCATATTCCACATTGTAACCTAAGTACATACTTAAACGCCCCGCTACCAATTTGACAAGCGGTGCATATTCAAGTATCAGTTTTTCTCTAATTTCAGGCGATTTCAATTTTGCATAACTTTCCCAAAGCTTATTTCTGCCTGCCTCGTCCATTGCTACCTCCATCAGCTCAAATTATGCCCTATCGTCTGCTTCTTTTTTTGTACCTTCTACCACCGTCTCTTCTCCGCCTGCACCAGGCACTTCCTTTTCAATGTCCTCGCCTTCATTCTCTTCTGCTTCCCTGATCTGGTCTATAAAAGAAGTAACCTTCTTCTGAATAAAAAGCCCTGCCAGATAAAAAACCAAAAGCACAATTACAAGTATGATCAACGTCTGTTTCATAGTATATTGAAAACGGTACATCATAATGCTTGTCACTGCTCCCGCAAGAAGCATAAGAAACGGAGCAAATAGTTTACTTTTTTTCATATTACTTTCTCCGGCATACCCACGCTTCGTATATAGAAATCTCCGCTTTTGGGATAAAAAACAACTGTTCTTCCATAAGTCTTCCCTGTATCCTCTGCCAGGAGCGGTATCTTAAGCTCTGCCAGCTTTTTTTTGCTTGCCAAAACATTTCTGTCTCCCACTCGGATCATATCTGCTTTGCTTCCAAATGCAAACATCTGGGCGCCGCCTGCAATCTTTGCAACAAGCCTGCTGCGATTTCCTCCCATTTTCACAATTTCCTTCACCAGATCCTCAATACCGGTATCTGCAAATTTAGGCCTGTTGGTATTATTTTTTATTTCTGTACTGTCCGGCAGCATAATATGCGCCAACCCGCCAATGCCGGTTGCCGGATCTCTTATGGCAATCCCAACACAGGATCCCAAACCTAATGTAGTCACGCCATCATCACCACGACATGTCTTTAAATCAGCCATCCCCACTTTAATTACTTCACTCATTTTCAAAGAGTCTCCCGTATTTTTTACACAATTCTTATATAACACCTAAGGTTGTCAAAATCTTCTCATAAGACTCCATATCCGGAATCAGAATAAAATAACCATCCAACTCAACATCATCTGAAAATTTAGTTTGTATCAGCAAAATATTGTCACCAAGAATACCAAACTCAATTGCCGGCACACTAAGAAGGGCTCCTGCCATATCAATCCCCAGCTGGGGAACAGATGGATAGATTTTCAAATTTGTAAGACCTGAGAGCGCATTTAAGTATGCACCAGTAATAATATTCCCTACTTCCTTAATCGCCGAGCATTCCATCTCACCAAAAGTATATTCCTCGGCTTTCGTCTCATCAATGCCAAGCATGCCGCACATAAGCTTGTTGACCAGGTGGGCGGCAGCAGACTTAGAAAGAATGAACATCATGCTGCCTTCAATATCTCCTTCAACCTGAAGATAAATGCTCACCATGATCTGATCCTCGCCGCCTACTATTTCTCCCAGTTCCTGGAATTCAAGCAGCCTCACTTTGGGCACAGACATATCGACCTTACAGCCAATCATCTGAGCTAAAGCTGTTGTTGCATTACCGGCTCCAATATTTCCCAATTCTTTTAACACATCAAAATATTCCTGTGTTAATTGTTCCATACTAAGATCCTTCATGATCCCTCCTATTAATAACGTATTTTGCTATTATAATCCATTGTTTTATTCTATAAAGCTATAACATTCAAGTCCAGCAGGGATATCAATTCATTATTATGCTTTCCAACTCCTGTGATAAAGTTAACCCTGTCATCTGTTCCATCATAGGCAACTTTTTCGATTTCATCCGTTACCAGAGTCACAACTTCTTTAACTTCATCCACAATGATCCCGATGGTTCCCTGTTGCTCCAGCTTAAGAATAATAATTCTGGTAGCTTTGGTAATTTCATCAGCCGGCAGATCCATTTTAAGGCGAAGACTCATAACAGGTATTACTTCTCCTCTTAAGTTAATAACTCCCTTCAGGTAATTCATAACCTTAGGCACTCTGGTAATATGCTGCATACGCACAATATTATCCACAAATTTAATATCAATTCCATACTGCTCATTTCCAAGCTTAATTACGATATATTGTATTGTTTCACGCTCTTGTACCATTTCATATGATCTTGCATCAGATACTTTCAGTTCATCCATTGCTCTTCCCCCCTGTTCTATATCAATGCATTGGCATCCAGAATAAGTGCCACTTCGCCATCACCTAATATAGTTGCTCCGCTTATAATCTTACATCTGCTTATGTATTTTCCAAGAGACTTAATAACAATTTCCTGCTGTCCCATAAGTTCATCAATCACAAGACCTGCCAGCTTATCACCCTTCTTAACAATGACTACCGTCATATTTTCATCCGGTGCTTTACAGCTTTCAATATCCAGTTCCTCACTAAGTCTTATAATTGGAATGACAGAGCCTCTTAAATGAATCACTTCGCTATTCTGAACCAACTTAATATCGCTGGGAGCAATATCCTCAAGTGTCTGTATGCTGCCCAATGAAATTGCATATTTTTCTCCACCCACAGTAACCATAAGCGCCTGAATAATCGCCAGGGTAAGTGGAAGTCTTATAATCCATGTGCTGCCTTCGCCTAGCTTTGATTTAACTTCAACTTCACCGCTTAGAGACTCGATTTTGGATTTCACCACATCCAGTCCCACACCACGCCCGGAAACATCTGAAATTGTTTTTGCTGTGGAAAAACCTGCATGGAATAAAAGGTTAATAATATCCTTTTCGCTCATGTTATCCGCCTGCTCAGCAGTAATAACCTCACGCTCAATGGCCTTATTCTTAACTGCTTCCACGTCAATTCCGTTGCCATCGTCTCTTACTTCAATCACAACATTGTTTCCGTCCTGATAAGCGTCAAGGAAAATAGAACCTACCTCAGGCTTTCCTCTCTGTGCACGCACTTCTGCCGACTCAAGTCCATGATCCGCTGAGTTTCTAAGAAGATGCATCAAAGGATCACCAATCTCATCCACCACAGTTCTGTCAAGTTCTGTTTCCTCACCTGACATATACAGTTCCATCTTCTTATCCAGCTTTTTGGAAAGATCTCTGATCATTCTGGGGAACTTGCTCACAACACTCTCGATTGGCACCATACGAACCTTCATAACGGATTCATGAAGATTTGTAGTTACGCTTTCCAAATATTCAATATGTTCATTGACACCATTACTGGAAACTCCCTCTGCATTTGATGCCGATACCAGTGAATTTTTTGCAATAATCAATTCACTTACTAAATTCATCAGCACATCAAGTTTCTCAATATCTACACGTACTGTCCTGTTAACCACGGGCCTTCCTGCTGGCTTCTTATCATTTGCCTTTGCCGGAGTGCTCTGGGGCTGGCTTGAAACTGCCGGACTCGTTTCCACTTCTTTGACTTCTTTAGGCTCGACTATCTCTACCGCTTCAAATTCATAAGGTGCCCCTACTACTCTTTCAATTTCTGACACATTTCTTGCTGCTTTAAGAATTTCTTCCAGATCACACTCAGCTACAACAATCAAGCTGAAATCCAAATCAAATCTTTCATCCTCTATATCATTTGCCGGAGGATTACATACAATAATTTCTGCCTTTTCTTCCACTGCTTTATATACCAAAAATGCTCTAGCAGCCTTTAACAGACAGCTTTCCTGTACGCATACGGTAATGCCGTAAATATTCTTTCCCTGCGCTTTTGCAGTGGTAAATACCAGTCTTTCAGCCTCCCCAATCTTGATATCCATCCATTTTTCCATTGGCCCTTCCAAAGTTGTCTCTTGCTGCTCAAATGCTTTTTCTGATGCCGGCTGGACATTTCCCTGCTGAGATTTCAAATATTTATTCAACTGGGTAATAAGCTGCTGATTATCATTTGTACCTTCGTCAGCAGTTTCCTGAATACTTGCAGTATATTCTTCAAGCGCATCAAGGCACTGGAACAAAGTATCCACCAGATTAGAATTTACCTTCATTGTTCCATTTCTGATCTCAGAAAATACATTTTCCATATCATGGGTAAGTGCCTGCATACGCTTATATCCCATTGTACCAGCCATTCCCTTCAAAGAATGTGCAGCCCGAAAGATCTCGTTGATTGTGTCCGCATCTTCCGGCTCCTGCTCCAGCTTAAGGATCTGAGCATTTAAACTTTCCAGGTGTTCCCTCGTTTCATCAAGAAATATTTCCAGATACTGATTTACATCCATCTTATATTACCCCCACGTTTTTAATAATTTCCTGTGCAATCTGTTCTAACGAAATTCCCCCCTTAGAAAGCCCCGAAAGTACAATGCTTCTGGGCATTCCATACACTGCACAGGTGGCTTCGCTTTGAGCAAGCACCGTTACCTTTTTCTTTTTCATTAAATTTTTAATTCCTGCTGTACCATCTGCCCCCATTCCTGTAAGTACAACGCAAATTACTTCGTCATAATCACAGTCTGCCAATGACTCATACATATAATTTGCACATGGCCGCACTCCTTCCCGGGGCGGTTCATCCGTATAATGTATCAAGTGCATGGCTCTTTTTTTGGCTGCCTCCATATGTCTGCCGCCTCTGGCTAAATACACCCCTCCCGGCACCATTATATCGCCTTCTGCCGCCTCCTTAACCGTAAGAGGGCTTATTGTATTTAATCTGGCAGCAAGTGCCTGTGTAAATCCTGCCGGCATATGTTGGACAATCATAACAGGTGCGTTTAAATTCGCTGGCAGCAGAGGAACCAGAATCTGCAATGCCTTTGGTCCGCCGGTAGAGCTGGCAATTGCAACAATTTTTTTACCGGCTTTTACGTCATCTGCCTTCAACATAATTAACTTCTCTCAATCTGTTATTTATATGTCATTAGTATATCACAATTCCTTCTTCTCATGAGTGCATAGTAACCTTTTTACATTCCTTTTTCTTTTTTTCTATGTTTTCTTTCTTCTTCAAAAATGAATCGAATAATCTCTTCCCTATCTGCTGTATCAATATTTATGTATTGTGCCCGATGCTCATAAACTCCTGGTCTGTCGTCCAATTCTTTTACCACTAAAACCTTTGCAACCAAAACATATTCTTTTGACTTTCCATCAACTACCAAGTTATACTTGCAGTAAACTAAACTATCAGGTTCGTAAGCATAATTGCCTACAAATCGAATTCCCCCTCCGCTGATGTCAACAATAACACTTCTTTTTAACGGAAGCCCGGGTACCAGTGCATTTTCTTCATTTTCCACTGCCTCAATTTCGTCTTTTTCAAGGGGTCTGGAACTCATTTCCAGTGCGCAGCTTAACCGATAATATTCCCTTCTTTGAAATTTCCTTAAATTACTGGTAAGTTCCATAAGAAGAACATACTGCTTATCAGACTTATACCTGTCTACCACTGTTGCAAAGCACTGGAACACACCTGAAGATGTGTAAAAATAAAGATCATATTCCGCATTTACAGGAAGTAAAATCAGTTTTGACTTCTCCATAGGCATAAGAATTTCAAGTCTGTCCGCCGATAAAATGTCCAGTACCTGTGTCTGATATACCTTCTTTTTTTCCACATCATCAATATATTTTGTACGATCCAGCGCCTGTATTTCCATTTTGTTTCCAGGCTTTACATATTTTGAAAGCATATCATACCTCCAACTAAACTTTCTTGCCATTTACAATATGTGAAAAGAATGCTGCCATTCCACGCTTCTGAGCCTTCTGATCCAGTTCTTTTTCCATCAGTTTTTCTGCAATTCTCTCATAAGCCAATGCAGATTTTGCCTGAGGCGACTGCAAGGATACCGGCATTTGCTGCATAACTGCTTTGGAAAGCTGCTGGTCATTGGGTACTGCGTCCAAATACACAATAGGAAACTTTAAATATCCGCTTACAACAGCATTCAGCTTACCAAAAAGTGTTTCGCCTTCCTCTCTGGAATTCACTTTATTTGCAATTACTTTAACTTGTGATGCTTCACTTGAAAACCTGGGATGCCGGCTTAACGCCTTCAATAATGAGTAAGAATCTGTAATAGACGTAGGTTCCGGCGTTGTCACCAAAAGGATTTCTCCACTGGCAACCAAAAACTCCAAAACTGCATCAGAAATTCCTGCCCCCGTATCTACAATAATTGTATCTGCTATTGCGTCCAGTTCCTCCAGATTACGTATAATATAGCCTAAATATTCTTTATTTAAATTAGAAAGCCCCGCAATGCCAGAGCCGCCAGAAATAAATCCAACCTCCATAGGCCCCCAGGTAATAATTTCACGAATATTCTTTCCCTGATAAATCAAATCACACAAATTATGTTTCGGTATTGCGCCAAACATAATCTCTATATTGGCAAGCCCAAAGTCTGCATCTAAAATGATTACTCTCTGTCCCATTTTACGAAACTGAATTGCCAGATTAATTGCAGTATTGGATTTACCCACACCGCCTTTTCCACTTGTAACTGTAATTACCCTTGCCAAAGGCCTGTTATGGGAAACTGTACCTGCTTTAATTATATTTCTCAATTGCTCGGCCTGATCCATGTACTTTCCTCACTTTACCGCTGGTTTCTCTTTATTGTTTCTTATTGCCGCCTAAAAGATTCTTCACTGTCTTCTGGGGATTGAATTTCTCAATATCATCCGGCACATTTTGTCCATATGTCACATAAGATAAAGGCGCCCCTGTGTGCAGCTTCAAATTTAACAAATTTCCTAATGTAGCTGTCTCGTCTAATTTTGTAAAAATCAGCCGCAAATCTTCCGTTTCTGTATAAGTATCCGCAACGCTGATTAAATCCCTATATTTTGTAGTAGCACTCAAAACCAGATATACTTCTTTTTCCGCAATTCCGTCTACGGAATGAATAAACTCATTCATAGTATCCTTCTGAAGATTATTATGGTAAGAATGGCCTGCTGTGTCTAATAATATAAAATCAAAGTCTTTATAATCCTTCAGTGCCTGCTCCACTTCCTCCGCAGAATAAATTACACGAAAAGGAATATCCAAAATATTGGCATAAGTACGAAGCTGCTCTGCTGCCGCAATCCGATAA
>ERZ808044.1600-NODE-1600-length-11484-cov-10.108092_pt1 | contig 11484 bp, 11 predicted proteins | sample MGYA00380195_ERZ808044 | MGnify/ENA primary metagenome ERZ808044 (study PRJEB31490, sample SAMN06133423) | mouse gut metagenome | isolation source: Z7_2 | host: mice | place: China: Chengdu | collected 2015-05 ...
GGATTATCTGCCGACCAGCGAGAAGAATACAGAGAAGATGTACCAGGAGCTTCTTGGTTATGTGAAGAAGATCGACAATCCGTATCTAAGACAGGTAGTGGAGTATTATTTCGTAAAGGACGAGGCATTTATCCGAAGGTTCAAGGCGCACTCGGCGGCTAAGAGCGTTCATCATGGGTTCTCGGGAGGGCTTCTGGAGCACACGCTGAGTGTGGTGAAGTTCTGTGAGTATATGACGGGAGCGTATCCGATCCTGAACAGGGATGTACTCTATACGGCGGCTATCTGCCATGATATCGGTAAGATCAAGGAACTGTCGCCGTTCCCGGAGAATGACTATACCGATGACGGGCAGTTACTTGGACATATTGTGATTGGCGTGGAGATGGTCAGCGAGGCGGTGAGGACGATACCGGATTTCCCGGAGAAGCTGGCAAGCGAATTAAAACACTGTATCGTGGCGCATCATGGTGAACTGGAATACGGGTCGCCGAAGAAGCCGGCGCTTGCAGAGGCGTTTGCGCTGAATTTTGCAGATTGTGCGGACGCGAAGATGCAGACGTTGACGGAAATATTCAAAGATAAGAACACATATGACTGGCTTGGGTATAACAGGCTGTTTGAAACGAATCTGAGGAAGACGATGGGGACGTAGTAAGTTTGCTACGTCTCAAATTGAATTTGGCACTACATCTGGTCTCAGACTTTAGTTTTTGCCCGGATGGAGTGTTCGTACATTATTGCGTTAATCTTGAAGTAATAGTGCTTGATATTCGTGTCAGGTGTGCATCTGCGAACTGCTGCGGTGGCATCGTTGACCGCCGACAACGTAGTTTGATGGAAACTTAGGCGAGGAGGTTAACCTGAATATAATGCAGACAGTACACTGGTACACTGAAAAATAAGTTCCTAGCCATATAACTGGTTACTTATTATTTGGTGTACTGGGGCGATATTCCTGCGAAGCAACGAGCCAAGCAATTATGTTTGCACGGATATTCGATGACTGCCGCGAGGGTCGAAGGCCCCGCAGCTTGCTGCACTGGAATTTTGATGCTCCGTCAGCTTGCTGCGGGGTTTTTGATTATATGGAGAAACAGAGGTATAGTGTGAAAGAAAGTAAATTGAGCCAAAATCGTGGAATAGATACAAAAAACAGGCTCACATAGTGAACCAATTTAAGAGTATTCCCACCTAAGTAGAGAGGCGCACCTGCACATCAATAAGCAAACGGGTGGGTGCATTTGATACTGATGCCGGGATGCCTTAATAATTAAGTCTATTGTAACACGAAAATTTGAAGGTGTGAATCACTTTCATTACTATTTGTGCCGCCAACTGAAAGGCGGCGGAATGGAGATTATTATGGAAAATATAACTGCTGGCGGAGCTGGAACATTGGTAGATATTCGGGATGTTACGGTTGACAGGGAACTTTCCCGTGAGGACCGGATTGCAGAATTCGTCCGTCAAATCAAGAACCCTTACCGTTTTAAGTGTGGGAAATTTACCGTCCACGCCAGCTTTGCCAAAAGTGGCGCCCCCCTGGAGGAATGTATCAAAGGAATCCTGCGGTAAGCCGGATATTTTTCAGAAAGGGGCTGACTTTCCCGCGAAGTCGTGGTAGAATAAGAATCGGAAAAGGAATTGAATACGGCATAGCCACACTTCTTGAATTGCGGGGATTTTTCTGCGCAACGAAAGGAGTGTTTTTTTATGCAGGTTTATAAAACGATTAAGTATATCCGTCTTTCTTATACGGATGACAAGTCGGTGGAAAGTGACAGCGTTGCCAACCAGCGACGGCTGATTGACGACTACATTGCCCGGCACCCGGAAATTGAGGTTGTGGCGGAGAAGATTGACGACGGTTACAGCGGCGTCCTTTTTGACCGTCCGGCCTTCCAGGAAATGATGCGGATGATCGAGCAGGGAGAAGCCAACTGTGTGATTGTAAAGGACCTCTCCCGCCTGGGTCGTGAGTACATAGAGACAGGCCGTTATATGCGCCGGGTATTCCCTGCCTACGGCGTCCGCTTCATCGCCATCAATGATAACGTGGACACGGAAAACGATGCTGCCGATGACCTCACTGTCTCCGTCAAAAATATTATGAACGAGGCATACAGCCGGGACATTTCCGTAAAGACCCGGAGCGCCCTGGATGTGAAACGCCGCAGCGGTGATTTTGTCGGAGCCTTTCCCATTTACGGTTATGTGAAAACCGGTGACAAACATAAGGGTCTGGAAGTTGACGAATATGCCGCAGGCGTGGTACGGGATATTTTCAGGAAACGACTGGAAGGATTCAGCGCTTCCCATATCGCGGATGAACTGAACCGGATGGGCATACTCTCCCCTCTGGCTTATAAGCGCAGCCACGGGATGCCCCATGCCAAAGGCGGTTATACGGACCGCAAGGACTGTAAATGGTCTGCGACTACAATTATTCGCATTTTGCAGGATGAAACCTACACCGGAACGCTGGTTCAGGGGAAACAGACGACGCCCCACTTCAAGCTGAAAGAGCGTGAGGACAAGCCTTCTTCCGAGTGGATTCGTGTGGAGGGCGCCCATGAAGCAATTATCCAGAAACATGATTTTGACCTGGTGCAGAGGCTTCGCCGGATTGACACCCGGACTTCCCCGAAATCAGATAAGGTATATCTGTTCTCCGGCATTTTGATCTGTGGGTGCTGCGGCTGCCGTATGACCCGTAAGACGAACCGCTATAAGGATAAGGAATACCATTACTACTATTGTCCGACTGGAAAGAAGAACGGCTGTACTTCCTCCGTCATGCTAAAGGAAACGGACTTGATTGAGTGTGTGCAGGACAGTCTAAAGGGCCATATTGAAAATGTAGCTTCCCTGGACGCGCTGCTGTCCAGTATCAGCCAGGAACGGATCAACAGGGAACTGGTTCAGGAATATACCGCACAGATCAAGGCAAACGAAAAACAGCGGGCGCAGATTGAGGGTTTCAAGACAAAGCTCTATGAAAACCTGGTGAGCGGGATTCTTACCAAAGAAGAATATCTTTCCTATAAGCGGAAATATAATGCCGACATTGAACTTCTGCAAAAAGCGATTGCCGAATGGGAAGAACGCCTGACGGATGTACTGGAGAACCGCAGCGAGCGGAACCGCTGGATCAATCATTTCATGCAGTTCTCCACGATGGAGGAAATTGACCGCCGTGCGGTCATGCAGCTTATCCGCAGTATTCGGGTGCTCGGCAAGGACGAGTTACATATTGAATTCAACTATCAGGATGAATATAAAAAGGCCGTCGCACTGGCGGAGCAAATCGCGGAACAGGCCGCAGAAAGGAAGGTGAGCTAAATGGCAAGAAAAAGCAGGAAACAGGCGGACGCTCCTATGCCGGCACCGTCCTTATATGTATATGTGGCACTGTATATCCGGCTTTCTGTGGAGGATAACAAGAAACGTGGCTGCTCCGTGGAGAATCAAAAGCTGGTGCTGAATGATTATCTGGCGGATAAACCGGATTTTGTAGTCTATGACACATACATTGACAACGGCCTGACGGGTACGAATTTCCACCGTCCCGGATTCCAGCAGATGCTTTCGGATATTGAAGCAGGCCATATTAACTGTGTGATCGTCAAAGACCTGTCCAGGCTGGGGCGCAATTCCATTGATACCGGCTACTATATTGAGCAGTATTTTTACGCACACAATGTCCGTTTTATTGCGGTCACAGACCAGTTTGACACGGCAGACCCCGGCAACCTTCACGGCGGCATTATGCTCCCCTTGAAAAACATGATAAACGAAGCCTATTCTCTGGATATTGGCAGGAAGATCAAGGCGCAGGCACGGCAGGCTATGAAAGACGGCGATTATATCGGAGGACGGGCACCCTATGGCTATCGGAAAGACCCGGATAACTGTCACAAGCTGCTGGTTGACAAGGAAACGGCTCCGGTCGTGAAACAGATTTTTGACTGGGCTTATGAGCGTGTGGCGCTGAACCGCATCGTCCGTAATCTCAATGAAATGGGAATTGCGGCGCCAAGCCACTACAAGAAATCTACCGGCGAGATCACCAGCCCCGGCCTGATCGGCAGCGGAAAATGGCAGACCCGCACGGTAATGAAGATTCTGGAAAGCGAAGTTTATACCGGCGATCTGGTGCAGGGCAAAACAAAGACGGTGGATCACCAGCAGGTCAAGGCCGATGACGATAATCTAATTATTGCCAGACACACCCATGAGCCGATTATCAGCCACGAAGTTTTTGCGGCGGTACAGGAATACCGGAAACAAGTCTGCGAGGAAAGCAGAGCAAAACCAAAAATCCCTTATACGCCTAATATTTTTAAGGGGAAAGTGTTCTGCGCAGACTGTGGCAGAAGCCTCCATCGGCAGCGGGCCGAGCGCAAGAAAGGCCCGGATATTTACTGGTTCCATTGTCTCACGAACAGCCGTGTAGCCAAAGATACCTGCAAAGGCGTGATGATGCAGGAGACAGAGCTGATTGCAACCGTCACCGCTATTTTAGAAAAAGAACTTTCCGTTGCTTTAGGTATGTCTCTCCCTCTCTTTCAGTTGGAGGCAAGGCAGAAACAGAAAAAAGACGGGCTGAAATCCCAAATGTCTGCCAAACGGCAGGATATAGAGAAACAGCGGCGTCTGATCCGCGGGCTGTATGAAAACTTCGTACAGGGTATTTTAACCAGCGGGGAATATTTTGAACTGAAAGCAGGTTATGAGGAATCTATCACTGTTCTTTCCGGCGATATTGAGACGCTTGAAAAAGGTATGGATGCCCTGGACGACCAGCTTGTACGCTACCGTGCAATGGAAAAAGACGCAAAATCACTGGCGCAGGAACATGTACTGACGGCGGAACTGATTGGACGGCTGATTGACCGAATCGAGATCGACCACGAGCGGAATATCCGTGTTTCTTTTCGGTTTAAGAGCGAATTTCAGAGGGAGGCGGTAAAATGAAGCAGAAATATGTGATTGCCCTTTATATCCGCCTGTCTGTGGAGGACTTCAAGACGGAAAGTTTGAGTATTCCCAACCAAAAGCTGCTCCTTCGGGAAAAAGCCATGTTGCTGCAGGAATGGGATAACAGCGAAGTCCTGGAATTTGTCGATAACGGCCATACGGGGACAAACTTTGAACGTCCCGCCGTACAGGAGCTTTTGGCAATGGTGCAGGCTGGGAAGATTGATTGTATCATTGTGAAGGACCTTTCCCGGTTTGGCCGCAACAGCATTGAGACCGGCTATTTCATTGAGCGGGTGTTTCCGCTCTACCATACCCGGTTTATCTCCGTGAGCGACGATTTTGACACCGCCAGTTTCAAAGGAGATACCGGAGGGATTGACATAGCCTTTAAGTATCTTATCAGCGAATGTTACAGCCGGGATATGTCCATGAAAACGAAAAGCGCCAAATACGCAAAGATGCGCCGGGGCGAGTACCAGAGTGTCATTTGTCCTTATGGCTACCGCAAGAGCGCAGACGGGCGCATGGAGCCGGACGAGGATGTGGCAGGGATTGTCCGGCAGATATTTGAATGGGCGGCTGACGGAAATACCGCCGCCGAGATTACGCGGAAACTATATGCCCTGAATATTCCTACGCCTGGAGAATATCGGAGAGACAAAGGAAAAGACCATTATAATGTGTCCAGAACACACGGCATCTGGAGCAGCTCTACGGTTCTGCGGATGCTGGAGGACCAGCGGTATATCGGCACCTATGTGATTGGCAAGCGCAAGGTACAGGAGATTGGCAGCCGCCGCATGAAGCTAAAGGATGAAAGCGAGTGGTTCAAAATCCCGGACCACCACCCGGCAATCGTAAGCAAGGAGCTTTTTGAAAAAGCCAATGCTTCAATCAGGCGGTTCTCCCTTCCCAATAAAAAGCGGCGTGACTACCTTCTCCGTGGAAAAGTATTCTGCGGCTGTTGCGACCATGCCATGTCGCTCAGGAATGATGCCTGGTTTTATTGCCGCCACTCCGAAGTGGCAGAAAATCTCCCTTGTCACGGGGTAAGGGTAAAAATGGCTGATCTGGAGCAGGCAGTTTTTGAAACAATCCGGGCGCAGATGTGTCCGGCGCTGGGAATTGACAGCAGCAAAGACAAGCTGGATTTGCAGACGGTTCAACAGGCCGAGCATGAAGAAAAACTGCACTCTATCCAGGACAGCAAACGGCGGCTCTATGAACAGTATGCACTTGGAGAGATTGACCTGGAAACCTACCGGGAACAGAAAGTGGTATATGATGCCGAGCTGGTGCAGGCAAAGAATGTCCATGCCGCAATTACCGCACAGACCAAACAGATACAAAGCGATTACGAAGCAGGGCTGAAACAGCGTGAAATCATTCAGGAAATAGGCAGCGCCGGCACTCTGACGCAAGCCCTGATTGATCGGCTTATCAGTAAGGTCTATATCTTTCCAGGAGACCGAATTGAGATTGAATATGTGACGCAGGACTTTTTAGGAACAGAAAAACCGGGACAGGAGGCATGAGCCATGAATACCGTATTAAACAGCTACGGGCAGCTATACGGCTGCCCGAAAATTCCCCAAAAAAGTTATAAATTTTTTTGTCGTGGGCTTGACATACGGGTGGCGAATATCGTGGACACGAATTTTCTTAACACCCGCCTGTTTCGCCCCTCTCTCCATCTCGTGATTGAGATAGGATTTTGTAACCGTAAATAACCTTTCTTCCGGCTTAATGTCATAAAGCATTTTGATGTACTCCTGCATTTCCTCACACAGAAAGGCTGGCATTTTGATTGTGCGGTTGCTCTTTTTCGTCTTAGGGCTTGTGATAATGTCCCGCCCTTTGGAGCGGTGGAAAGTCTTGCTGATCGTGACCGTCTGTTTCTCAAAATCAATATCAGCAGGCGTGAGTGCAAGCAGTTCGCCGGAACGCATACCGCACCAGTAGAGCATTTCAAACGCATAATAGGAACGGGGCTTATCCATCATGGCTTCGGAAAATTTCAGATATTCTTCTTTCGTCCAAAAATCCATTTCCTTGACAGCTTCGCTCCCAATCGTCCCCGCCCGCCTTGCCGGATTGTAAGGCAGGTTGTAAAAGTTTACTGCATGGTTGAATATCGCCGTAAGTTGTGCGTGAATTGTCCTCAAATAATCTGCGGAATAGGGCTTGCCTTTATCGTCCCGGTACGCCATCAACTCATTCTGCCACGCTATCACGTCCTTTGCTTCAATCTCTGCGATTTTGCGGTTTTCAAAGTACGGTAAAATTTTTGTCCGTATTACATGACTTTTGGACTCCCAAGTGCTTTCCTTGACACGCTGTTTCTTGTCGGCTTCGTACACTTCAAAGAAACTGCCGAACGTCATATCCAGTTTTGCGCCCTGTTTGAGCATGGCTTCATGTTCCCACGCCTGCGCTTCTCTCTTTGTTGCAAATCCTCTCTTTTGTGTCTGTTTCCTCTCCCCTTTCCAGTTGGTAAAGCGGTAGATAACCCGCCACGTTCCCGTAGCATTGTCTTTGTATACAGCCATTTCATCAACTCCTTTCTATTCGCTGTAACATACCTTTTTATGAAAAAATGTAGCGTTCACACGTCCTGCCACCGTCAGATAGCCCTGTTTCTGCATTTCTGCGTTCAGTTCCCTTACAATCTGATAGGCTTTTGACTTCGACACACGCAGTTCCGCTGCCACTTCCTCCACCGTCATAAATGATTTTTCTGTCATTCAGATACCCTCTCCTTTCAATATTTAACTGTTTTTGTTTAAGTTGTATGGTTATGATACTAAACAAATTCCGTTAAGTCAAGTGGTTTGCAAGAAAATCTTAACTTTTTTTATTTAAGTTATTCTTGCTATTTCTATTGCACCATGTTATACTAAGTTCAACAAATTTGTTTAAGTGCAGTCAAAAAATGACTGTATCAGCTTGACTACAACGGAGGTTTTATTATGGCAATTGGCAAACGTATCCGCTTTTTCCGCAACCGAAAAGGCATGACACAGAAACAGCTAGGCGAAATCCTCGGCTTTCTCGGAAAGACCTCTGATGTCCGCATGGCACAGTATGAAACCGAAGCGAGGACACCGAAGCATGACCTTGTAAAAGAAATGGCGAATATCTTTGATGTAAGCACCCACGCCCTCACCGTGCCGGATATTGATACCTATATCGGGCTTATGCACACACTCTTTGCATTGGAAGATATGTACGGGCTGAAAATCGGGGAGATTGACGGGGAAATCTGCCTGCGCCTTGACAAGTCCGACTATTCCACCTATTCGTCCATGTTCGATATGTTCCACGCATGGCAGGAGCAAGCCGCCAAACTGGAACAGGGCGAGATTACCAAAGAGGAATACGACCAGTGGCGGTACAAGTACCCGGAACTGGACACCTCAAAGCATTGGGCGAAAGTTCCCTCACAGGCGGTCAGTGATATGCTTATAGAGGAATTTCAGAAAATCGAGAAAGAAGAAAAGAAAACATCTAAAAAGAAAAAACAGAAATGAGCATAAAAAGACCTTGCCGATATTCAGTTTTCATATCTGAAAATCAGCAAGGTTTTCTTATGCCATTGATGTAATTATTTAGTGCGTGATGTGAAAAATGTTGCCAAATCGTTGCCAGTCCCTAAATAAATTTGTTTGGAAACCGCATAAATACTGGCTTTCTAAATTCCATTTCATCACTCGAACTCTTGCTCGGATAATGTAATCCTTGTGTTTTTTGACACATTTATGTACTTATTTTCACTTCAAAATCATATTTTTACATCTATTATTTGGCTCTGGAGAAATTATTAGAGCCATTTTAAAGCCACTATATGATATCATTTTTATATTATTAATCTATTCAAGTCCACCCTCTCCTTTTTAGGAATCTTTTCTTCTATTTTATCAGGATAGCCTAATGCAACTATTCCCATTAAAGGCAATTCTATCTTTATTTCTTCTATTATAGAATTATAACCATATAAAAAATCACAAAGCCATAGGCTCCCAATCCCTAATGAAGTAGCCCTAAGAAGCATATTTTCTATACATGCGCCGATAGCTTGTATATACGTTGCCTCTTTTTCTGTAGCCATCAAATCCCATTGAACACCATCATTTTTATCTATTTGAAGAAAAACAAAAATCAAAATGTCAGCCATTTGCATAATTCTAACGCTCTCAAACGCTTCCTCTATATCTTTACGAATAATGCCTTTATTATCCCACTCCTTTTTAGCAATTTCCAGAGAAAAACTAAGGCTCTTTAAAACTCTATTTTTTTCTAATCCTTTCCTAACTACTTTAAATCTCCATGGTTGAATATTTTTAGGAGATGGTGCAGCTACACCTGCATTTAGGATTTCACACAAAAGTTTTTCTTCAATTTCTTTCTTTCGAAAATATCTTATACTTTTTCTTTTTACTACGCATTCAGCAACTTCCATTTGATATCTCCTTCAAATTAACAATGTCTCCATGAATCATCATTTTCTAAAATACTTCCAACATTACCTCCATTTATCCAAGCATTTTTAGTAACAATGGTATCTATATTGTTACAATCATAAAAATTTACATTAATCAATCGCGATTGTGAAAAATCAGATGCATTAAAATCACACTCTTTAAACACTATATTTGAGATAGCACAGTCGCTAAAATCTACATTTGTAAAATCGCAATTATAAAATTCAACATTTTGTTTTTCCTCACCTACAATACGCGAACCATTAAATACAGCCCCAACAAATTTAACATTAGAAACTTTCATTCCAACTGCCAAAATATTTCTACATACACAATCACTAAAATCAGAGTTACAAATTATAATTCCAGACATATCTGCATTCGTTAGGGTTGCATAATTAAATTTTGTATTTTCAACTATGGAACCCTTTAGAGATAAATCGGCACCATACGCCTTAATAAATGACGAATAAGCAATCAATCAAACCGAACATTTATCAATTTTGAATTTCTAAAATTTGAATTTTTACAATTTGAATTATTAAATATAATTCCATTTAAAGTAGAATCGCGAAAATCTGTCTTTTCTAAATTTGAGCTTCCTTTAAACTCAATACTATATAAAGCAGAATTTGCTAATGAAGAAAAACTTAAATCAGCCCCTCGTAATATTAAATTAGAAAGAGAAATATTAGTTAATATCTCATTTTTCACATGTTCTTCAAATAACTGATTCAATAATTTCTGTGCTGTTGCACCATAGGAAACATTTTCACCATCTTGAATACTTTTATCTTGAATTAATAAATTTCTATATTCAATCAGTTTTCCATAGTTATCTGCAAATTCTCCGCAAGCACAAATTTCCCCTTGGTCATTTATGCCATCACATAAAGCACTTTTTAAAGCACTATCAAATAAATACGTAGTTTGTGCATATGTGTGATTCTGAATTAAACGGTTTACTACAATATCTATGTTATTTACCTGATTTAAAAATTTTCCTTTACTAACCGGTTCCTGACTTTTAGTCTCAGCATATGGCGTTTTCCCATAACCCACCACCTTTTACGCCATCTATCACGCATATCAACAATGATGATGCTGAAAACAAGCATATGGCAATTATAAAAACTTTCCAGTTATTAATTACCCATCTTTTTATCCTCTCCCGTATCTTCATTTAATCTCTCCATTCCATATTAACTAATTTTTATAATGGCACGTCAAAAGATAAGGTGTTATTTTGACATGCAATACACTCTGGTCCCACCTTTAAGCTATATTCCTCACATATTTGCTCCGCTTTTTTAACCAAATTAAATAAACGTTCATTTGAATATGGAACAACATTCTCCATTTCTGTCCCTTGTATTGGTCGAAAAACGGAAAAAATCGGAGCAACCCCTAAACTACATAAAAATCTTACTCCTTCCAGCACACTTTTATCTGATTCCAAACCAATAACAAATGCACTTCTTACTGCACCACTGCTCCCTAATTTTTTTACTGCATATTTTAATGCATTCTCATATTGTTTCAAACTAATCTTACCCTTCCCTGGCATATAAAAACTGGCTTTTTTTCTATCATAACATTCCAGATTAAACCCCATCTCTGTAACGCCTGCCTCAACATATTCATCAATATCTTTTATATTATTGGGTGGCAATATCATTAAATAAATTGGCATTGATGTATATTTTCTAATTTTTGCAACTATTCTTAATATATTTTCCTTTTCATAACCCATCTCATTTGATAAACCTCCAATCAAAACATGGGTAAATTCTTTTGGCTCTTGAAAATAAATGTCAATAGCTTCAATTATATCATCAATTGAAAACGTATGTTTTATATTTTGCACCTCGCAAAATTTGCATGATATATTATTTTCTTTAAAAACACAAAAATAATTATGCTGAATACGTAATCTATCTGTTGCAACTAAACATATTTCTTTAACCGAAATATTCCTTGTTGTAAATTTTCTCGAAATAGGATCAACAAATTTAAT
>ERZ808044.1601-NODE-1601-length-11478-cov-3.686870_pt1 | contig 11478 bp, 5 predicted proteins | sample MGYA00380195_ERZ808044 | MGnify/ENA primary metagenome ERZ808044 (study PRJEB31490, sample SAMN06133423) | mouse gut metagenome | isolation source: Z7_2 | host: mice | place: China: Chengdu | collected 2015-05 ...
CGGCCCGGGACAACGGTGCTGAAGTATCCCAAGTTTAACAGAAACACCCGAATCCAATGTGAGATTCCGTCTGATAAAGTACAGATACAGCAGCCGACGGCCAAACCCAATCAGCAGAAAAAGAGTATTATTCTGTCGCTGATTCCTACCATTGTCATGCTTGCGATGACCATAGTCCTGCGGGGGATTATAGACGGCGGCGGTACGCTGGTGGTCTACAGCGCCGTATCCATGGGGATGGGCGCCATTATGTCCATTGTCACCTATGTCCAGGACCAGAAGAAGTACCGGGTGGAGACCCAGGAGCGGGAAAAGGCATACAGAGGCTATATTGAGGAAAAGGAGACGCTGATTCAAAGCAGCAGGGAAAACGAACTGCGGGTTATGAGGCTGATCTACGAATCCCTGGACGACAGCATACAGGAGGTAATGGACTTTGGAAAAAGGCTGTTTGAAAAGGGTCCTGAAGACGAAGACTTTCTGAAAGTATATCTGGGCACCGGGGCCGTGGAGTCGGCCAACCAGATCCAGTTTTCCAGACAGGAGTTTGTTGACGCCACAGATCCCATAAGCCTGTTGCCGGCGGAAATCGCCCAGAAGTATAGGCGTATGGAGAACGCTCCCATCGTGGTGGATTTGAACCATTCCGGCGGAGTGGGGATCGTGGGGGAGGCGGCGCAGCTCGGTCAACTGCTGCGCAATATGACTTTGGATCTGGCGATCAGACATTTTTACCGGGATGTGAAACTGGTCTATCTGCTGGACCGGGAATATGTCCGGGAATTCCATTGGGTGCGCTGGCTGCGAAATGTGAATAACGATAAGCTGGATGTAAGGAACATCGTCTGCGATGAGGAGAGCAAGAACCTTCTGCTGGAAAATCTCTATGTGATATTGTCGGAGAGGGAGACATTGCTGGCTGAGAAAAAGGAGTGCAGATTTGAGGAACGGTACATTGTGTTTGTGACGGACGCCTCCATGATTGCGACCTATCCTGTATCCAGATATGTGAAAGACTGCGCAAATTATGGATTTACCTTCGTGTTTTTGGAAGAGCATGAGGAGGAGATTCCCCGGGGCTGTACGGAGATCATACGGCTGGGCGCCGGGGGAACGGGAGAAATTCTGAATACCCGCAACGGGGATAGTGCGGTCTCCTTCGAGTATCCGGCCGTCACAAACAAATTGGCGGAAGAAGTGGCTCTGAAACTGGGAGCCATCCATGTGGATGAAGTCACCCTGGAAAGGCAGTTGACAAAGAGAATCACAATGTTCGAATTACTGGGAATTATTTCCGCAGAGGACCTGGATCTGGAACGGCGCTGGAGAGAGGCCCTGGTATACAGGACGCTGGCGGCTCCCATCGGGGTGAAAAGCAATAATGAGACTGTTGTGCTGGACATCAGCGACAGGGCGGAGGGACATGGGCCCCACGGCCTGGTTGCTGGGACCACAGGCTCCGGCAAAAGCGAAATTCTGCAGACCTATATCCTGTCTATGGCAACGCTGTATCATCCGCATGAGGTGGGATTTGTCATCATAGACTTTAAGAGGGGAGGAATGGCCAACCGGTTTGCCGGTCTTCCCCATCTGATTGGGACCGTCACAAATAACGACCGGCGGGAGATAAAGAGGTTCCGATTGTCCATTAAGGCAGAGATTGCCAGACGGCAGGAAATGCTTTTGGAGGCGGAGGTCAACCATATAAATGAATATATCAAGTTGTATAGGGCAGACAGGGTTAAACGCCCCATGCCCCACCTGATCGTGATCGTGGACGAATTTGCCGGGCTGAAGGCGGAATATCCGGATTTCATGAAGGAACTGACAGCGGCGGCTCACACCGGCCGCACCCTGGGAGTCCATCTGATCCTGGCAACCCAGAAGCCGGCAGTGGTGGACGCCCAGATCTGGTCTAACTCCAAGTTTAAACTCTGTCTGAAGATGCAGACAAAGGAAGACAGTAACGAGGTGATTAAAACGCCCCTGGCGGCGGAGATTGTGGAAGCCGGGCGGGCTTATTTTCAGGTTGGCAACAATGAGATATTTGAACTGATACAGTCGGCATACAGCGGGGCAGGGATTCCGGCGGGAAATGACGCGAAGGAAAATGTGTATGAGCTTTATGAGCGAAACCAGTGGGGTAAAAAGAAGCTGGTCTATACCAATAAGAAGAACAACAGAGACAGCAAAAACAGATCCCAGACGGATGCTCTGGTGGATTGTGTCAGAACGTACTGTGAGGGCAGCGGTATCCACAGGCTGCAGGGAATATGTCTGCCCCCTCTGAAAGCAATCATAAGGACCGATGAACTGGATTATGGGGATGGGGGTCTGCCGGGATATTCCATTCCCATCGGATGGTACGATGATCCGGAGCAGCAGCGGCAGGGAATCATGGAATTGGAACTTTCCGGGGATAATATATTTATCGTGGGATCGGCGCAAACGGGGAAAACCAGTCTGCTGCAGACCATTGCGTATGGGATTATGAGAAAGTATTCTCCCGACCAGGTCAATATATATATGATTGACTGCGGCAATATGACTCTGAAAAAATTCGAGAATTCCCGATATGTGGGAGGCGTAGTGTTATCCAATGAGGAAGAGAAATGCCAGAGCCTGTTCAATCTGCTCAATACCCTCGTCACCCGGCGGAAAAGGGTACTTTCGGACAGAGGGGTGGGAAACTTTGCCCTCTGCGCTGAAGCAGGGTACACGGATCTGCCTCTGGTGGTGCTGATGATTGATAATATGGCTGGCTTTAAGGAATATTTTCCGAAGCAGGCGGAGCGGATAGACAGCCTGTCCAGGGAGGCGCAGGCTGTAGGAATCTCCATCGTTATCACCGCTGCCGCATCAAATGCACTCAGCTACAGGGAACAGACATACTTTGGGCGGAAAATGGCACTTCGCTGTAATGACAGCCAGGAATACGACAATATTTTCGGGCATTGTGGGGAAACGCCGGGTGGAAATGCCGGCAGCGGGTTGTTTATGTCCGACGGGCGGATCCTGGAGTTCCAGGCGGCTATATTCGGAAAAAGCGTGAAAGAAGGGGAGAGAAGCAGGGAATTGAAAGAGTACATAGAAGAGAGAAACAGGGATTTTGAGGATAGAACGGAAAGCATTCCCATGGAATAGGACCTGCGGAGGAAAGCCGCTTTTTACACTTGATTTTATCTTTCAACTGATTTAAAATAAATTCAATGGAGACCTTTAAAGTCCGAAGAAGTAAACTGGGAGGTTGCTGTATGCAAAAGCGGATATTGGTAGTGGATGATGATGCCATGAATTTGAACAGGACGAAAAGAATCTTGGAGAAAACGTACGAGGTTCTGGTGGCAGATTCGGGGAGCAAGGCATTGGACTTACTTTTATATGAAGAAGTGGATTTGATCCTGCTGGACATTGCTATGCCGGACATGGACGGCCTTGAGACTTTTGAACGCATGAAAGAGTTTCATAACGAGGCTCCGGTGATTTTTTTGACTGCCTCGGGGGATGAGGATGACGTGATGAGCGCAATCAGGCTGGGAGCAGTAAATTATTTGAAAAAACCATTTTATCCGCAGGATTTGCTGCAGCGGATTGCAAAGGAGCTGGATAAGAAATGAGAGCAGAGGCGCAGGTAAGTACACATTTGCTCATGGCTGGCGTTGTCAGTGTGTTCAGCACAGTGCTGATATTGGTCACCCTGGCCATGTCATGGGAATTATGGATCGTTCCCCTGATCGTTCTGGGCTGTATTGTGGTATGGTGGCTCCACATCGGGAGAGTCGGCTCGGGAATTCTTTATGAGAACATGTGTGCCTGGCTCATGTTGGGTGGCTTTTTCTTCTTTGGGGTACATAAGGCAAGCCTTTATGAAATACCTTCGGTAGCATGCGTGCTGTTGCTGGTATTTTCGTTTTTGAACAGGAAGTGCCTGTTGTATATAACAGGTGCTTTTTATATGTCAGTGCTGTTATATCATTTCCTTTTTTTTCATGATATCGCAAGTACTATGGAAATACAAGATGCAGTACGTCTGGGAATCGGAGCGGCTGTGGTGGCGGGAGCCGGGCTGATTGCGAGATACCGTGTCAACAGAAGCAACGAGGAGGGGGCGCGATATAGAAACATGCTGGCGCAGCTTGACGCGGCCAGGAGGCAGAACGCCGATTTCCTGTCAAATGTATCCCATGAACTGCGGACTCCTATCAATATGGTAATCGGCATCGGCGAAGTGGCCCTGTGTAAGCAAAATGTGGCTGAGATTCACGAGGATATACAGTCCATAAAGCTGGCCGGTAAACGTCTGTCCAGCCAGATCAATAATATTCTTGACTATACGGAGATCGTGGAGGGCACGCTCACGGCAACGAAAGAAGGATACAATATCACTTCGGTGGTCAACGATGTGATTACCATGACGGCGCTGCAAAGCAGCAGACACCATCTGGAAATGGTGTTTGATGTTGACCCCAAGATCCCTTCGATTCTTATAGGGGATGCCGAAAAAATTTCTCATGTGCTTAAAATCCTGGTGGAAAATTCCATAAAGTTTACAGAGGAGGGGGGCATCAATGTCTGCATCGGCTTCAGGCGTGAGAGTTATGGGGCTAACCTGATCATAGATATATGCGATACGGGCATTGGCATGACGGCCGCTCAGATGACGCAGATGGCAGATGATTTTTATCAGGCGGATTCCGGGAGCCGCCGTTATGCGGGCGGCTTAGGCCTGGGGCTCCCCGTTGCCCGTGGTCTGCTGCATTCCATGGGCGGTTTCGTTCATTTTGAAAGTAAGGAGCAGCAGGGCATGCAGGCCCACATTATCATTCCCCAGGGAGTGGGGGATGAAACCCCCAGCATTTCGGTGGCCAATGCCGGGCAAGTATGCATTGCTTGCTACTTCAGGCCGGAGAGATACAGCAATGACGAGATTAGACGGTATTATGACAGAATGATCCTGCACCTGGTGGAAGGGTTGGGCGTTGAAGGATACCAGGCTCATAACTTTGAGGGGCTGGAGAAACTGCAGCGGGAACATCATTTAACCCATATGTTCATCGCCCAGGCAGAATACATGGAGAACAGCGACTACTATGAGGAAATGGCCGGAAAAATCAGAGTGGTGGTGATTACGGACAGGAAGTTTGCGCTGGGCAGGGACAGCAGACTGATGGTCATCCGTAAACCGTTTTCGGCTCTTTCCATTGTCAATCTTCTCAATGGACAGCTGGATGCCAACGGATTTGAAAAGGCACAGGCGCCGGGACGCAGGCCGTTTACCTGTGCGGGAGTCCGGGCGTTGGCCGTGGACGACGAGGAGATGAATCTGGTGGTGGCCAAAGGCGTCCTGGGGAGTTACGGCATAAAGGTGGATACCTGTCTCAGCGGAAGGGCGGCAGTGGAGCGGTGCAGCCGGATGTCCTATGACATTATTTTCCTGGATCATATGATGCCGGGATTTGACGGCGTGGAAACGCTGCTGCGAATTCGGGAAATCAATAATGGAATGTACCGGGATCTGCCCATAATCGCCCTGACTGCCAATACAATCAGCGGTGCGCGGGAAATGTTTAAAAGCGAGGGATTTACGGAGTTTATTCCAAAGCCCATTGAGCGGTCCGTTCTGGAACGGGTACTGCGGCGAGTGCTGCCGAAGGACAGGTTCCAGAATGACGGGGAGATGACTGCTTCGGTCGTAGCACCGATTTCAGCAGCGAAGGAAACGGATTGCGGATCCTGTGCCGAAGGAAGTGAGTCGGAGGCAGAGCAGCTCTCCGGGTTTGATTCGTTGACGCAGGCCGGCATTAATGTGGAGATGGGGTTGGACTTCTGCGCGGGCGAGAAGGATTTTTATGTGGAGATGCTGCAGATGTTCGATTCCCAGGCCGAAGAAAAGAAACAGGAACTGGAGGATCTGTATAAGGCGGGCAACTGGGCGGATTACGCGGTAAAGGCCCATGCATTAAAAAGCACATCCCTTACCATAGGAGCAGAAGGGCTGTCGGCCTATGCGAAAACCCTGGAGCAGGCGGGAAAGAATGAAGACGCAGAGTATATCCGGGAGAATCATCCCGTGCTGCTGGACATGTACGACGAGGTTTGCAGGAGCATTGCAGGGCAGTTGGACAGTTTGTAATTTAGGAGGAAATGCAGCGTGATAAAAAAATGGTTTGAAATAATCTTTAACCATAAGATCAGTCTGCGGGAGCGTATGTTCCGCCTGGTTACAGGCATCAGCATGATCGCGCTGATATTTGTATTGCTGATGAGCAGAAATCTTTTAAGCCTTTTCATCTTGGTGGTAAGCCTTATTTTCATGGCTTTGGTTGTAAAGTACAGCATTCGAAAGGGTTGTATTAACACAGGTGCCACGGCCATTGCGGTGCTCCTCCTTCTGCTCTTTCCGGTGAGTTTTTTTACGGCGGGCGCGATATACGGCGGGGCGCCCGAATGGTTTGTGCTCTGTTTTATTTACATCAGCATTGCCCTGCAGGGAAAGCGGAAAGGGGTGTTTTTCCTCCTCTGCTCGGCGGAGACGCTGCTCTGCTACTATATCGCGTACCATTATCCCCTGTTTGTGGAGAGGAATACCACGGCCCAGGCCTATTTTGATTCCGCGCGTTCCGTTATTCTTGCGGGAGGATTGACCAGTATACTGCTGCTCTTCCAGAATCATCTCTATGAGGAGGAGAATAAACTCTCCATACAGCAGAAAAAGGAAATTGAGGAATTAAACCGGGCGGAAAACCATTTTTTCTCCAGCATGAGCCACGAGATCCGTACCCCCATCAACACCATCATCGGATTAAATGAGATGATTCTGCGGGGAGACATTCCCGAGGATATTGCCGAAAATGCCAGGAATATCCAGGGGGCCAGCAAGATGCTGCTCACCCTTATCAACGATATATTGGATTTGTCTAAAATCAAGTCGGGAAAGATGGAAATTGTAAACACCTCCTATGAGACGGGGGCGCTCTTTTCGGAAATTGTCAACATGATATGGATCAAGGCAAAACAAAAGGGGCTGGATTTTCGGCTGCAGGTGGATTCCTCCATTCCCAGCATGCTCTGCGGGGACGAGGTGCGAGTCAAGCAGGTTTTGATCAATCTTTTGAACAATGCCGTGAAGTACACAAGCGAGGGTTCCGTCAAACTGTCCGTTCGCTGCGAACGCCTGACTCTGAACAGGGTGCGGGTCTGGTATTCTGTGGAGGATACCGGGCAGGGGGTGAAAAAGGAAAATATTCCGTACATATTCAACGCCTTTAAACGGGTGGATGAGAGGAAAAACCGTCATATTGAGGGCACTGGCCTGGGGCTTAACATTGTTAAACAACTGGTGGAACTGATGGGAGGTGAAATCAGCGTCAACAGTGTGTATACCAAAGGATCAACTTTCATTGTGTCGCTGGAACAGGACATTGTGGACAGCAAGGAGTTGGGGACATTTACCCTTGAGTCCCGCACCAGGAGCCATGAGGGGGAGCAGTATAAGCAGAGTTTTGAGGCGCCGGAGGCGCATCTGCTGGTGGTGGATGACAATGATATGAACCTGCTGGTGGTGCGCAAATTGCTTTCGGAAACAAAGCTGCATATCCATACGGCTTCCAGCGGTGCGGAATGTCTGCGGCTCACGCAGAATCAGCATTATGACGGCATTCTGATGGATCACATGATGCCGGAGATGGACGGGATAGATTGTCTGCATGCACTGCGGGCGCAGCCGGGAGGCCTGTGCCAGAATACTCCCGTGATAGCACTGACGGCCAATGCGGGGAGTGACAATCAAAGCATTTATCGAAAAGAGGGGTTCAGCGGATACCTGGCCAAACCGGTCAACGGCGCGCTGCTTGAGGCCGCCGTATTGAGCATTCTGCCGAAGGAACTGGTGAAACTCAGTGAGGAGACCAGCCAGGCCGAGATCGGAAAGGATATCCTGATCTTTGAGCAGGCCAAGCGCCTGTCCATTATGGTCACCACGGACAGCGTGTGCGACCTCCCGGAATCACTCACGAAAGAGTTCGGCATTTCCGTATGCCCGTACTATGTCTGCACGGATCAGGGGCGGTTTCTGGATGAAATTGAGTTGAAGGCGGATGAATTGCTGACCCATATAGAGGAGGGGAAGAATGGCGTATCGGAACCTCCGGATGTGGAAGACTATGAAAGATTCTTTGCGGAAAAACTTACCGAAGCCCAAAATGTGATACATATTACCATGGCCAGGAATGTCAGCCGGGGGTATCAAAATGCCGTGGAAGCGGCGAAATCTTTTGAGAATGTTACGGTGGTAGACTCCGGACATCTCTCCAGCAGCATGGGGCTTGTGGTGTTGTATGCCGCTTATCTGGCGGAGAACCATGCCACAAAAGCGGAAATAGTCAAAATCGTGAAAAACCTGCAGCGATATATTTCTTCGGCGTTCATCATTGACAGTACCCATATGATGTGCCGCGCAGGAAGGATTTCCAAGAGGGTACAGATTCTCTGCGACGCGCTGCTGCTGCATCCCATCCTGGAACTGCGGCATAGCAAAATGGTTGTCGGGGACATGAAGATGGGCAGTTTCAAGCATGTTACCAGAAGCTATATCCGAAAAGTGCTCATGGACACAAGGAATATTGACCGGCGCATCCTGTTTATTACTTACGCCGGAATGGAGGAGCAGAGCCTGGAGTATATCAAGGAACTGGTGCAGCAGCACTGCCCGTTTGAGAGGGTATATCTGCAGAAGGCATCCTCCGCCATCTCCTGTAACTGCGGACCGGGGTCGTTTGGGTTGCTGTTCATGAAGAAAAATGAAGCGGAGATATCATTCTCAGGTTCATCAAAGTGGGAGACGGATAATTGAGTGCCGCTTGATGTGTTTTTGACGTAGAAATGCCGTAGACTGTAGACGTGAAGGTCTGTAAACCTCTGTGCTTGCGGACCTTTTCTGCTACATTGCCCTATATCAACTGCATACATAGTCTAAGAAAAAAATATAAATATTGATATTCCCTATTGCAAAAAAAGAGATTCTGTGATAACATACATTTGTTAGGTCGCATTAAAGTTGAGAACACTACAAATTTTGTAATGCCGTCCTGTGATTTGGCTCCATGGTCAAGCGGTTAAGACATCGCCCTTTCACGGCGGTAACACGGGTTCGATTCCCGTTGGAGTCACTTTTATATGGTGCGATAGCCAAGTGGTAAGGCATCGGTCTGCAACATCTATGTCGCCCTTAAAAACTAAATAAAATTTGTATCATGGCGCAGTAGCCAAGCGGTAAGGCAATGGTCTGCAACACCAGTACGCACCGGTTCAAATCCGGTCTGCGCCTCTCAAAAACCCCGATTTTCCGGGGTTTTTTGTTACCCACAGTTTTTTAATTTCTTCTTTAGACCTAAGCCCTCGTTCTTTTTTTGCTTTATTTTGCTAAATTTCATTTTTTCACAAGTATCGTTCTAAACCGTTTCAAACCGAATAAAGTTGTTTCATAAGGTGGTATATTGGTGGAAAGGCATAGGTCTTATAACTGATCCACCAAATCGTGTTTTCCGCCTGTATCTGTATGAAGATAGGTTTTAATAACGACCTTGTAATCATCACCTAGCAGTTCGGCTACTGCCTTAATATCTTGATGACTGGAAGTTCTGCTGAGTAATCTTGTTGCAAAGGTGTGACGCAAGGCATGTGTACCATAATGAGGTAATCCACACTTACGCAAAATCCGGTCAAGCGTTTCCTGAATATTCCGGCTGGTAGGGAAATTGCCGGTTGCGGTACAAACAATCAAATCGTCTCTCACCTGATGCTGTCCGTAAGTATCCAGCATAATATCCAGACATTTCCGAGCTTCTTGATTAAGCGGGATTATTCTGTTACTGCGTGGATATTTCGGTGGAGTAATGACTTGTATGTAGTGCTTGGTAATGCGCTTATCGCGGTTCTTGACATTGCTTACTGTTTCAGAGATATGGATACTCATACGGTTCTCGTCATCTTTTATGATGCCTTGTTTGGAAATTGCCAATAACTCTCCCTGCCGAAGACCTGTATTTAAGATAAAGACAAGGGCAGGTCCATAACGATAACTGAGTGTTCCATCCGGCTGATATGAGAGGGCAATATCCTTAATCATTTCAATGTATTCTTCCGGTATAATCTCAATCTGCTTTGTTTTTACACCAACGGCTGATTCATCAGGCATTTCTACTGTCAAAAATGGATCATAGGTCTTTGGAAAATCCTTTTCTGTCTTTCCATAACTAATCATGGAGTGTAGAAATAAGTATACCTTCCGAATTGTGGAATAACTGTAATGAGGCTGTATTTCATCAAGCAATCCCTGAATGTCAGATGACCTTAAATTGCACATCAGTGTTTTTGCAATAGGATGAGGTTGAATATGCTTTTCAAAAATAGACTCTGTGCGGTCATAAGCAGTTTGTTTCAATGTCTTGCGGACGACCTGCTGGCTTTTGTAATGCAAAAATTTAGTTGCATATTGTTCAAGCGTTAATTTGAGACTAATCACCTCACCAGACTGCACTAAGAATTTATACTCATCCAGTTTGGCCTTCACTTCAGATTTTGTCTTACCGGAAAACTCTTTTGGGGGCATCCCCTTCCTATTGTAGCGAGCAATCCACCTCCCTTTACTGTTTTTGAAGATTGTACCATCACCTTTGCTGCGCCGAGGTTTTGTTGCTGTTTCATTCGCCATAGCTTTACGCTCCTTTCTGTAGAAAAGAACTTTTCCTTATTGCGAATAGAAGCAGTTAGTTGTATTTGCATTATATTACATGGGAAATGGTTTGACAATGCTATCTACAAAATTAGAAAAAGAGTTCTTTTCCGATGTTTTTCGCTATAAATTCCTGAATTGCTGTCTTAGAAGTGAAATAGTCACGTCCGATTTTAGCAACTGGAAGAAGTTTACTTTGCAATAACTCTCTTGTTTTTGTCTTGCCCAGACCTAGCATATGAGCTATCTCCTCAACGGAATATTTGCGAAAATCATTATACTGTGTTAAATCATTTTTTGTTTTATTCATTTTGAACCTCATAAAATAGTCTATTTATTATCGTTACACATACCTTCCCCCACCGTTTCCTGCGCCCTTCCCGGCCACGTTGACTGGCTGCACTGTGTGCAATTATATCCGGACGGATAGCAGACTTTTAGGAGTGAGCCATTCATCGGAACCCATATACATGAGGGTGTATGTTCTTCAGTTGTCAAAGAACGGATGTCTGATACAGATCAACTGTTGTAGCAGGTCAATCTAAAAAAGAAGTACCTGACAGGGGAGCGGATACTTGAAAAATTTTGAAAAAAATTATAATTATTTTTCTTATGTAAGAAATAAAAGGCAAAAACAAAAGATATAGTATTATTGAGTTGACAGGATACAAGATATTGTGCTAAGATGATTCCGTAATTGATTTTTATGCGATGCCTGTCAGTAAAGAACAGAAATAATATGGCTA
>ERZ808044.1606-NODE-1606-length-11432-cov-4.844562_pt1 | contig 11432 bp, 8 predicted proteins | sample MGYA00380195_ERZ808044 | MGnify/ENA primary metagenome ERZ808044 (study PRJEB31490, sample SAMN06133423) | mouse gut metagenome | isolation source: Z7_2 | host: mice | place: China: Chengdu | collected 2015-05 ...
CAGCCTCTTTAAATCCAGCATATCCAGGTCTGCCGCCAGTTCCACAAGCTCCGTCTGCAGACAAAACAGATTCACCGCCGTGGCGGCAAATTCCAATACCACATTGAGCGCAATAGTAACTGCTATCGCATCCATAGGGATTTTAAGCTGGACAAACAAAATCGTATAACAGGTCAGCGCACCGCCGGGAATAGGAGGCGCCGCCACCGCAAGCACAATAGCAATGAGACAGGCCGTAGCCAGCCACGCCGGAGAAACCGTCACGCCATAGATTTCAGCCATACAAAATCCCACCGCCAGAAACATAACGGAAACTCCCGGCATAAAAATAACCTGCCCTAAAGGAATACCAAAATTAACTATCCTTTTGTCAATCCCAAGGTCTTTTTCACAGCACTCCATATTCACCCCAAATGCTGCGGAAGAAGATGCCGTGGTTAATGCAATCAGAAAAGTGGGCATCATTTTTTTCACCAATACCCGTGGCTGCACCTTCCTCCTTGTGCATACCAGCACAAGATACACTGCCAGAAGAATACCATCCCCCATAAGCATTACCAGAACCAGCTTATATGCAGGAAGAAATACCGAAAAGCTGTTACCCAGTATCATATTTAAAATACTGCCGAACACAAACACGGGAACAAAAGAACTGACTGCCTCCATAATCAGCTGTATAATATAATTGGACTGTTCCACAAAGGCTGCGGCAATCGTAGCTTTGTTTCCCAGAATCAGCATTGCCATTCCAATTAAAACTGCCACAAAAATAATCTGCAGAGGATTCCCTTCTGTAAAGGGCGTAAAAAAGTTGCCTGGTACAATATCCAGAACCATCTGAAACAGTTCGGAAAAATCAAACTGCCCACTGTCTCCGGTTTTAAGGGAAAAAAACGGCATAGCCAACGCACATGCGGGCAGTGTCAGAAGAATCGTCATCAGCATAAAACGTCCGATCATCCTTTTTCCGATTCTGCCCATAGCAGCCATATCCCCAATGCTGTATATTCCCCATACAATTGAAAGAAAGACCATAGGACCTGCAATGGCTGATAGAAGTCCCATAAAACGGTTAAATACCGGGCTGATAATCTCATTTGCAAGAAAAGTCCTGACACTCTCCGGCAGGAAACTACACATACCGCCGCACAAAAAAGCCAGTATTACGGACAGCGCCAGTGAAGCCATCTGAGAAGGTTTCTTCTTTTTGGGAGTAAATAAAATAAGATTCTCTCCATTTTTGTACTGCCACGCGGGTGCAACCCCCATATTGGCAAGCAGTCCCCGCAGTACCTGGCTCTGTTCTTCCTCCCCTGTATCAAAGGGATCAACCCTTTCCCCTGGCAGAAAAAGTTCCAGACGGATACGATTAAGACGTTTGATATATTTTTGTGCAAATACTGCCTCCGCACCGAAAGCCTCCTGGTACTTTAACAGCGTTTCCTCCACTGCAAGCCGGATTTGGAGAATATTTCTGGTATCAACGCCCCATTCTCCAAAGGTCTTTTCTGCAAGGCTGCTTGCCTGCGCAATATTTTCATTACTTAATTTCATCTTTTCCATAATTTTTTCTCCATTTCCAGTTTCGGTATTTTCTAAAGAAACAGTCTGTATGCTGTTTTATCCCTGCATCTGCTTCCTGTACTCAAAACAAAGCATGGTAATGTCATCAAACTGTTCTGCTCCGTCAATGGAATCTTTGATGGACGCTTCAAGTTCTTTTCTTAATCTATATACTTATAATAAAATGATTCATTCCATCTACAAACTTATGCTCCATCGCTTTGGACATTCCTTTTATCATCCTGCTGGACAAATCTTCTTCGTCCTCAAAAGGATGAAAAGAAGGTCCATTATAGGAAAACCGCATCTGCGCCAGATTTTCCCGCTCGCTGTATTCCACATCCAGAGAAAGATCTCTTTCCTCCGCTTCCCCTGCCGCAGGCAGAAGTTTTTGCATCAGCACTTCCTCCACAACAAGCTGCATGGCGTAAATCTGTCTCTGTGAAAACTGCTGCTTACGCCCGAACTCCTCAAGACGTGTCATAAAGGCCGGAAAATCAAAGTCACGTGATATTTTTTCCACATGGAGCACCTTAAGCTGCCGGATAAATATTCGGGTTCTCTCCCTCTTTGGGTGCTCAAAAATCTGTTCCGGCGTTCCTTCCTCATAGATTTCGCCCTGATCCATGTAAAATATCCTAGTGGATACATCCCGGGCAAACTTCATTTCATGAGTCACGATCATCATGGTCATTCCCTGCCCTGCCAGTCCACGGATAACCGAAAGAACTTCCCCCACCATAGTAGGATCCAGGGCGGAAGTGGGTTCGTCAAAAAGAATAATTTCCGGCTCCATGGCCACCGTCCTTGCAATAGCCGCACGCTGCTTCTGTCCTCCCGAAAGTTCATTCGGATAAGAAAAAGCCTTGTCTGCAAGTCCTATGTTACGCAGCAGTTCCATCCCTTTGTCATAAGCCTCCTGCCTGCTTCTTTTAAGAAGATCGACCTGCCCCATCATGATATTTTCTATAATAGTCTTGTGTGCAAACAGGTTAAAGGACTGAAATACCATTCCCATCTTCTGCCTCACCAGATTTACCTTACATTTCTTATCCGTTGTTACCACACCGTCTACCACAATCTCGCCTTTTGTAGGTGTCTCCAGAAGATTAATACAGCGAAGCAGGGTTGACTTTCCTGTGCCCGACGGGCCTATAATGGAAATCACCTCTCCTTTTTTAATCTCCACGCTTACATCCTTTAAAGGGGTTACGTTCAAATATTCCTTACACAGATGTCGGATAGATATTATGCTCGTGTTCATACTTTCCCCGGCACAAGCGTCCCGGGTTTCATGCTTTTCTGTTATCACATGCACACCCCCTTTAAACTGCGTTTATTCCGCTTCGGTGCAACTTTCCTCTCTGCAAATGAGAGAGCTGCCGTCATCACATTGGCAACAATAAAATAAATGACTGCCGTCATTATCAGTGGAAAGAACGCCTCCATGGTACGTGAGCGTATAATATCGGATACCTTGGTAAGATCCTGTACAGCAATATACCCTACTACTGAAGTCATTTTTACCATGGAAATAAATTCACCCTTCAGCACAGGAATAAAATTCCTGGCCGCCTGGGGCAATACAATCTTAAAAAATGTCTGACCTTTCGTATAGCCCATGGCAAGGGCTGCCTCCCTTTGCCCCTTATCCACCGTTTCTATTCCTGTCCGCATCATCTCTGATGAATATGCCGCAAAATTAATGGAAAATCCAATAACTGCAACCAGAATTTCAGAAATATCCACCGAACCAAAAATTCCATAGTACAAAATCATCAGAAAGACTACAATAGGAGTTCCCTGAATCACACGAACAAAGACCGCCCCGATCCACTGAACTGACTTACAATTGATCCGGCGCAGCATACATATTCCAAAGCCAAGGCACAGACCAAAAAATCCTGAAAAAACAGAAATCAGTATGGTGACGCCAAGCCCCCGCAAAATCAACCGCCAGCGCCCCTCCACTACAAAAGTGCTTTGGAAGCTGTCCTCAAGATTTGCCCAGAAACCTTTTTCCTGCAATTCCCCATCCAAATCACGCACCAGAAGTACCATAGCTGAGTCGTAATGGGTATCTGCAAAGTCTACCCGCTTCGCTCTTTCTTCCGTGATGGAAAGGCTTCCGCTGACCACATCCGCCTTCCCGCTTTCAAGGGCGGTTATCAGCGAAGCAAATTCACATGTTGTCATCTCCACCTTCATATCCAGTTCACGTGCAATCAGAAGCAGCAGATCTATCTCAAGCCCTAAAGGTTCACCGCTGCTTCCAAGATAGGTCATAGGCTCATGGGTGCCATCATAGTAGTACCGGATAATTCCCTTATCCCCCGGCCAGTCCTGCTCTGTTAATACTTTTATGCTCTCATCCGCCCCAAGCCATTTTTCCTTTAAGGATGCAATTGTTCCGTCCTCTTTAAACTTTGCAATAAGTTCATTAAACTGATCCCGCAGAGGACTTCCCTTGGGAAAAGCATATCCATATTTATCCTGTACGACAGGTTCTTCAAAAATTTTCAGTCCTTCATTTCTTGCTGCCGCAAGCTGTGCCAGGGGTTCATCCAGCACTCCCGCATCCACACGGTCTGCCTTAAGGGCCGCAACAATATCAGGAACAGAATTGTAGTAAGAAAAATCTTCTGCATCCGCAATTACTTCCTGTAAAAGTTTATCGTAAACCCCTCCGCTTAATGAGGCAAACCTTGCTCCTGCAAAGTCCGAAAGTGTCTCGTATTTTTTCTCCGTGCTGTCTTTCTGTTCCGACCTTACCATAACAGCAGTCACCGAAGGATACACACAATCGGAAAATTCGATATGCCTGCGCCTTTCCTCGGTGGCATTTAAATTCGCCATAATACAGTCAATGTCGCCGGCCTGGGCCGCGGCAATAATCCCGTCATAGTCGTAAATCTTAATTTCCACTTCCGCATTCAGCCACGCTCCAAAACGGTAAATCAGCTCCACATCATATCCGGTAAGAGTCGTCCCCTCATAGTAGCTGAAAGGCTGAACCATCCCTGTGGTTCCCACCTTAAGCTTACAGTCCGGCATCTGGGGTGCCTGTATTTCCGGCATGATTCCCTCTGCCCTGCTTACCCAGCGGTCATACATATCATCCAGCGTCCCCTCGGCTCTTGCTTCCGACAGAAACTGGTTCACTTTATCCTTTAAATTGTCAATCTGGCTTTTAGGTGAAATCCCCACAGCCACATCCATACTTTCTCCCAGGTTTTCCTCTAAAATCTCCACATTCTCCAGACCGCTGGCAATAGCAAATTCCATCATTACCCGGTCATAAACAAACCCGTCCAGTTTTCCCTGAGAAATGGCAAGATACCCCGAAGTGTTGCCGGAAAATGTTTTACGCTCTGCCTCCGGCAGATATTTTTCCGCCATATACATGCCTGCCCCGCCTTCTGGAACGCCAATCGTATAGGCAGGATCGTTGAGCTGTTCTATGGAAGTGATTTTTTCATTTTCTTTCCTTCCACATCCCCCAAGGCAGAGGATCCCTAAAAGGGTAAGTGTAAAAAGCACCATTCTTTTTTGCAAAACCATTTTTCCTCACCTTTCGTCTAACATGATCCCTCTGTCCCGGCACAGAGCTTCTATACTCCTGTCATATGTAGCTTCCGCCTGTGCGGAAAAAAAGCATCCGGGTACTCCCTCGTTGTTATCCCTGTGATGCGCCACGCAGGCACAGCACTTCCCATGTCTTGGACAGTCATACGTGCATGGGCATGGTCTTTTGTTGTCGCAATCTGTCATATTCATTCTCCCATCAACTATCATTTAAAAAAGCTCGTATTGTACGCTATTATAACAGATACGATTTTTGCTTTGGCGGGTATGGTATAATTTGTGTTTTTTCTGGTATAATTTGTTATATATTTTTTTAATCCAAAATTCTTCTATTCCCACATAAAAACAGGAAGAGCATTTCTGCTCCTCCTGCCTTCATCTCTTCTGAAAATAATCTATTCTTCTCCGCAATAGTACCTGAAATACGACTCCTTCAAGGTTTTATAAGCCCCTTGGAAGATAAATTTTTTCCCACCAGTAAGACAAATATCCTGCAAACTTAAACTGTCAATATACTCCATATTAACAATAAAAGCAACACCGGGCCTCACAGTATATAACATCTTTTACCGCCACTTTTGCAATTCTTCCTTCAATTTTAAGCAGAATATATTTATCACGTTCTTCTTTCTCCACAAGATACTTGTCCAACACGCAAGTGTTCTTATCTTCTACAACCGGCTTAATCAAATACTGCGATGCGTCCACATCAAAAGCCTCCGGCGCATAACTTTTTTCTTCCACCATACAAAGCAGTTCTCCCACACTTTCATATCGTTCGATCATAAAATCCTTTCCAGGGTTTTACTCTCTCCCCCAGATAGAAATCCCGAATTGAAAACACCCACCATAAACTTGTTACAGTCTATGATGGGAAAGTTTGGACATATGTCAATCTTTATCATGAATTTCGCTATGCAGCTCCTGCAAAGATTTTAGTTCGCCCTGCTTATGAGTTTTCACATAATGAATTCCTTCTGCTGCTACTTTTGCTGCCGCAACGGTGGTAATATAAGGTGCTTTTGCCTTAATTGCTGCTTTTCTAAGGTAACTGTCATCATGAACGCTGTCTTTACCTACCGGAGAATTAATGATCAGGTCAAAATCTCCATTGGCAATCATATCTCCTACATTCGGGCGTCCCTCATACAGTTTCTTTGCCTTCCTTGCCGGAATTCCGGCTGAAGTGATAATATCACAGGTTCCACTGGTAGCTACAATTTCAAATCCATCTCTGGATAAGCTTCTGGCAATCTCCACAATTTCATCCTTATCCTTCTTATTCACAGAAATCAGTACACGTCCTTCCAAAGGCAGCCTGGATTGAACTGCTTCCTGCGCCTTGAAAAAGGCTTCCCCATAAGAAGGAGATAAGCCAAGCACCTCTCCGGTAGAACGCATCTCCGGTCCCAGAATCGGATCCACCTCTGGGAACATATTAAAAGGAAAGACTGCTTCTTTTACACCATAGTTTGGAATCTCCTGTTCCTTAAGTCCTTTAATTGGCGAAGGACGCCCTGTAAGCTCCGCAGTAATAATCTCAGTTGCAAGAGGCACCATCCGAATGTTGCAGACCTTTGACACCAAAGGCACCGTACGGGATGCTCTCGGATTGGCTTCAAGCACAAACACCTTGCCATTTTCAATCGCATACTGCATGTTCATAAGTCCTTTTACATGCATCTCCTCTGCAATTTTCCTTGTGTATTCTTTAATTGTCTCCAAATTCTCTGGCTGAATGTGAACAGAAGGAATAATACAGGCTGAATCACCGGAATGAATTCCCGCCAGTTCAATATGTTCCATCACCGCAGGCACAAAAGCATGCTCCCCATCACTGATGGCATCCGCTTCACATTCCAAAGCATGGTTCAAGAAACGGTCAATCAATATAGGACGGTCAGGGGTTACACCAACTGCTGCATTCATATATTCCCGCAGATTTTCATCATCATATACCACTTCCATTCCCCGTCCGCCAAGTACATAGGAAGGACGCACCATCACCGGATATCCTATCCCTGCCGCAATGGCAAGCGCTTCCTCCACCGTGGTGGCCATCCCCGACTCCGGCATGGGAATCTCCAGCTTCTCCATCATGGCGCGGAACTGGTCTCTGTCCTCCGCCAGATCGATCACTGCCGGCGGCGTACCCAGTATCTTCACGCCGTTCTTTTCCAGCTCGGAAGCAAGGTTAAGCGGTGTCTGTCCGCCGAACTGGGCGATCACGCCAAGCGGTTTCTCTTTGTTATAGATACTCAACACATCTTCTAAAGTCAACGGCTCGAAATACAGCTTGTCCGAGGTGTCATAGTCGGTGGACACCGTCTCCGGGTTACAGTTGACGATAATCGTCTCAAAGCCCAGCTTTTTCAAAGCCATGGCCGCATGAACGCAGCAGTAGTCGAACTCGATACCCTGGCCGATCCGGTTGGGACCGCCGCCCAGGATCATGATCTTCTTCCTGTCCTCGTTGACAGGGTTCTTATCCGGCGCATTGTAGGTGGAATAGAAGTAAGCGCTGCTCTGTGTGCCGCTCACATGCACACCCTCCCAGGCTTCTTCCACACCCAATGCCAGACGACGGTTCCTGATATCCTCCTCCGGAATCTCCAGCAGCTGGCTTAAATACTTATCGGAAAAGCCGTCCTTTTTGGCCGTGATCAGCATTTCATCCGGCAGCTGCTGCGTACCTGTCCTGCCCTTATACTGCAAAACAGCTTCCTCTTCCTCCACCAGCTCCTTCATCTGCTCGATAAAATATGCTTTTACCTTCGTGATCTCGTGGATCTCCTCCACTGTCGCGCCTTTTCTGAGCGCTTCATACATCAGGAAATGCCGCTCGCTGGAAGGGGTGATCAGCCGTCTTAACAACTCTTCCTTCGACAGGGTGTCAAAATCCTTCGCATGGCCCAGACCGTAACGTCCCGTCTCCAGAGAACGGATGGCCTTCTGGAAAGCCTCCTTGTAGGTTTTACCGATACTCATGACCTCGCCCACGGCGCGCATCTGGGTCCCCAGCCTGTCCTCCACGCCTTTGAATTTCTCGAAAGCCCAGCGGGCAAACTTGATCACCACGTAGTCGCCGTCCGGCACATATTTATCCAGGGTGCCGTATTTTCCACAGGGGATGTCTTTCAGCGTCAGGCCCGCCGCCAGCATGGACGACACCAGGGCGATGGGGAAGCCCGTAGCCTTGCTGGCCAGCGCGGAAGAACGGGAAGTACGGGGATTGATCTCGATCACGATGATCCGGTCCGACACCGGGTCATGGGCAAACTGCACATTGGTGCCGCCGATCACCTGTACCGATTCCACGATCTTGTATGCCTGCTCCTGCAGCCGCCTCTGGCACTCCTCCGAGATCGTCAGCATGGGGGCTGAACAGAAAGAATCGCCGGTGTGAACTCCCAGCGGATCGATATTCTCGATAAAGCATACGGTGATGATATTGTTGTCCGCATCCCGCACCACTTCCAGCTCCAGCTCTTCCCAGCCGAGGATCGACTCCTCCACCAGAACCTGTCCCACCAGGCTGGCCTGTAAGCCTCTGGCACAAACCACCTGCAGCTCTTCCCTGTTATAGACGAGGCCGCCACCGGCTCCGCCCATGGTGTAAGCCGGACGCAGCACCACCGGATACCCCAGCTTCTCGGCGATGGACAGCGCCTCCTCCACGGAGTAAGCCACCTCACTGCGGGCCATCTCGATACCCAGCGCGTTCATGGTCTTCTTGAACTCGATGCGGTCCTCGCCCCGCTCGATGGCATCCACCTGCACCCCGATGACCTTTACATTGTATTTCTCCAGGACGCCCGCCTTATGTAATTCCGCACACAAATTAAGCCCGGACTGGCCTCCCAGATTCGGAAGCAATGCGTCGGGGCGTTCTTTTGCAATGATCTGTTCCAGCCGCTCTACATTGAGCGGCTCAATATAAGTCACATCCGCTGTCTCCGGATCCGTCATGATGGTGGCCGGATTGGAATTCACCAGCACGATCTCGTACCCTAATTTGCGGAGCGCTTTACAAGCCTGTGTTCCCGAATAATCGAACTCACAGGCCTGCCCGATGATGATCGGGCCTGAACCGATGATCAGCACCTTATGAATATCTGTTCTGCGTGGCATACATGTCCTCCATTCTTATCTTTGCGTACCCACTTTGTGCGATTCTGATTTCGAATATTTCCGACGGATATGCTCCGGATCTGCAGCATATCCGTCTGTGAAAATTTCCACAAAGTCTCGCTTTCCTGTGTCAAATTTCGTTGTCGTTCCCCATTCTATCATTATAGATATGGCGGTGTCAATTCAGTTCTTCGAATCGCCGTTGCACCAAATATACGCTGAGTTCTCAATACTTCCCTTCCCTGTGACTGCCCGGAACTTCCCTTTATTTGGACGTGATGCCCGAAAATTCCAGCACCTGCGCAAACACGCCGCATTTGATACATTCCATTTCCCATGCCCCCTCATCCTCATTCCACACTAAGTGTATAACAAAAAGCGCCGTTTTTCAACAAAATAACGGTATCGGTTTACGTCACAAATTCTAGTATTGCGAGCACACAGCACCAAGATTGTAAGGCAAAAAAAAGCGTGCTACAATAAAATACATATAACAAACATGAAATTTTTCACAGTATACAAAAGGAGATATCCCGCTATGAACAAACTAAACGATCTGGTGGCCCTGTGCCGAAACCATCCCGTCTACATCCAGACCCATAATTTCCCCGACCCTGACGCGATTGCCTCCGCCTATGGCCTGCAAAAGCTGCTGGCGCTGTACGGGGTGGAGTCCCGGCTATGCTATGACGGGCGCATCGACAAGCTGAGCGCCTCCAAGATGCTGGATGCGTTCCAGATTCAGATGTCACCCTATGAAAAACTGCGCGCCGACATGCTGGAAACGGACCCGATCATCTACGTGGATACCCAGAAGCATGGCGGAAACGTGACGGATTTCATCGGCGACGAAGTGGCCTGTATCGACCATCATCCCACCTTCGTTCCCATGACATACCATTATCAGGATATCCGCATCACCGGCGCCTGCTCTTCCCTGATCGCAGAATATTACGCGCTTTCCGGCAATGTACCGGACAAGGATACGGCCACTGCGCTGCTCTATGGATTGAAAATGGACACCCTCCAGTTCACCAGAGGCGTGACGGAATTCGACATCCAGATGTTCGCCTTCCTGTTCCCCCACTGTGACCAGGAGAAGCTGTCCGATTTAGAGAGAAACAACATGGAATTTTCCGATCTGAAAGCCTACGGTGCGGCGATCGAAAATATAGAAATTTATGATAAGACCGGTTTCTCCTGCATCCCCTTTTCCTGCCCGGATGCACTGATCGCAATCCTGTCAGATTTCATCCTCTCTCTGATCGAGGTGGAAGTAGCGATCGTGTTTTCTTTCCGCGCAGACGGCGTCAAGCTGTCCGTTCGGTCGGAGGATCCGGACATCCACGCCGGCAATCTGCTCCACGAAGCCTTAAAAGATGTGGGAAGCGGCGGAGGACACGCCTCCATGGGTGGTGGGCTGATCAACAACGACCGCCTGCCGGAACTGGGAAACTTCCCAAAAGATTCGATCCGAAATCTGTTTCTAACTGTTTTGGGCAGCCGCTAAAGGCTGCCTGTTCTTTACTCAAATGCCCCTTCAAACTGGGCCTGCTGCATCTGGAAATACTCCCCGCGTTTCCTCATCAGTTCCTCGTGGCTGCCCTGCTCGGCGATGCGGCCGTCTTTTACCACCAGGATCAGATCCGCATGTCGGATCGTGGAAAGCCTGTGGGCGATCACGAAGCAGGTCTTGTCCGCCATCAGGCTGCGCATGGCCTTCTGAATCTGCATCTCCGTGCGGGTATCCACATTGGAAGTAGCCTCATCCAGAATCAGCATCCGGGCATCGGAAAGCATGGCTCTTGCGATGGTCAGAAGCTGTCTCTGCCCCTTGGAGATATGCACCCCGTTGTCAGAAAGCTGCGTCTGGAAGCCTTCCGGCAGCTTTTTGATATAGGAGTAGATCATGGCCGCTCTGGCCGCCTTTTCCACCTCTTCCATGGTGATATTTTCCCTGCCGTAGACAAGATTTTCATAGATTGTCCCGTGGAAAAGCCATGCGTCCTGCAGTACCATGGTGTAGGCGCCGCGCAGACTGTCCCTTTTGATATCGTAGGCGTCCTGTCCGTCCAGCAGGATACAGCCCTTGCTGATGTCATAGAACCGCATCAAAAGGTTGATGACCGTCGTTTTTCCTGCACCGGTAGGCC
>ERZ808044.1607-NODE-1607-length-11427-cov-13.960088_pt1 | contig 11427 bp, 9 predicted proteins | sample MGYA00380195_ERZ808044 | MGnify/ENA primary metagenome ERZ808044 (study PRJEB31490, sample SAMN06133423) | mouse gut metagenome | isolation source: Z7_2 | host: mice | place: China: Chengdu | collected 2015-05 ...
TTCCCTGTCTATCCGCTGTCCGCAAAACCATTGATTTTATTAGCTTTTTGCCGCTATCGCTATCACACCTCATTATTTGACAGGCCGGATTTTCAGAGAATGATTGATGACATTGAGGACGGGAAAATCAACTGCGTTGTTACGAAGGATTTATCCCGCTTAGGCAGAAACTACATTCTGACCGGCCAGTACACGGAAATCTACTTTCCCAGCAAAGGCGTCCGCTATATCGCTGTCAATGACAATGTGGACACCATCAACGGAGAGAATGAGCTTGCCCCATTCCTCAACATTCTGAATGAAATGCACGCCCGCCAGACCAGCAAAAAGGTAAAGGCGGCCATGCGGACACGGTTCGCAAATGGCGCACACTATGGAGCCTATGCTCCGCTTGGCTATGTCAAAGACCCAGATAAGAAAGGCCATCTTCTGATTGACCCGGAAACAAGGTGGATTATCGAAAAGATTTTTGACCTTGCCGTTCATGGCCGGGGAGCCGCCAGCATTACACGGATTTTGGTCGAAGAAAAAGTACCTACTCCCGGCTGGCTGAATTTCCAGAGATACGGCACTTTCGCAAATATCTATGCCGGAGCGCCGGAGGAAAAAGCCTATGCGTGGACGATAGCGCAGGTGAAAAGTATTCTGAAAGAGGAAACCTATATCGGACACAGCGTCCACAATTAGCAGACCAACATTTCATTCAAAAACAAGAAGAAAGTACGCAAGCCAAAAGAGGAATGGTATCGTGTGGAGAACACCCACGAAGCGATTATTTCCGAAGATGTGTTCCGTCAAGTACAGGAGCAGATTTGCAACAGGCGCAGACGGCAGAAGAACGGCACAACACAGATATTTTCCGGGCTGGTAAAATGTGCGGACTGCGGCTGGTCGCTGGCCTATGGTATGAACAGCCAGAACAAAAATCCCTATGCCCACTACCATTGTAGCAAGTACGGGCAAGGATTGCACCAGTGTTCCATGCACTATATCCGCTATGATGTGCTTTACGCCTATGTCCTTTCCCGTCTGCAATACTGGTCTGTGCTGGCACAGCAGGATGGGGACAAACTTCTGAAACGGCTACTTAACGCCAGCGACAAGGAACGCAATACTGCAAGGAAGCGGCAGACAGCCGAACTGAAAAAGGCGGAAAAGCGCAAAGCAGAAGTAGACACCCTGTTTGCAAAAATGTATGAGGACTGGTCTGCCGGACGCATTACAGAATACAATTTCAATATGCTGTCCGAAAAGTATCAGGGCGAACAGCGAGAATTGGACGTAAAAATTGAACGGCTTCACGAAGCGATGGAGACCGCCGCCCAGACAGCGGTTGACGCTGAAAAGTGGATAGGTCTGATGAAACAGTATGTCAATCCCACAGAATTGACGGCTGAACTTCTGAATACGCTGATTGAAAAAATCCTTGTCCATGAAGCGGTCAAAAGTGAGGACGGAAGCCGGGAACAGGAAGTGGAAATCTTCTACCGCTTTATCGGCAAAATCGAATGACACATCTTGAGATACCCAACAATATCTTTAACTAAGGGAAACGGGAAAATGTATGCCCGATTCATCTATTATGTTGGAACTTTGCAATATTTTAGATGTTACGGTCAACGAACTATTAAGTGGGGAGAGGATAGAAATGAATAATTACGAAGAAAAAGTCAATGAAAATCTCATTGAATTAAAAAGAAAAGATGAAAATAACATGAACAAAAATGCCATAATATCAACAATATACACAATCGCTATGGTTATTGGTATTCTGGTATGTTGTATATGTGATATTGCCATTTCAGGTACGTTTACATGGTCACTTATTGTGCTTAGTTCTGTCTTGGTTGCATGGATAGCCTCTTTTCCGGTTATATTGTTGGGAAAGAAGGGTGTGTTGGTGGCGATGATTGCTATTAGTATTCTCATTGTACCTTTTATGTACATATTAAGTATTTTGATAAACGTCAATGAGGTATTCCGCATTGGCGCGATTATGTCGATTATTTCCCTTGTATTTTTGTGGATAATTTATATTATGTATCGTCGACTTAAGGAACGAAAACTATTGGCAACAGGAATTACATTCTTGTTTGCAATCCCATTTACATGTTTGATAAACAGTACATTGTCAAAAATGATTGGCGAGCCTGTAATTGATATTTGGGATATATTATCTGTATTTATTCTGTTTATAATAGCAGTCGCTTTTATCATTGGTGATTATGCAAAGAAAAAAGGTTATATAAGATAATTTCAGTTTCACAGATGTTTCGCAATTAGAATAGCCTTATCCTTCTATGTGAATGGATAGGGCTATTTTGCGGTTGTGGGGCGATTATCTCGCCCCTTTATCGCTGTTTCGGTAAGGTTGACTGGCATTCTGCCTATCAGCCTTTTCTTGATACCTCTGTAACTTTTCGTGCATTGATTCAGCTTTTGGAGTGGCTTTCTCTCCGTAAGCTTCATTCCACCTGGCACATTCTTTCTGATATGTGTCTGTGGTATGCTGTGCGGTATAGAATGTGGTGTAGAAATCATGCACTGTTGCAAATCCATGTTGTCTGACGATACTGGATAATCCGGCTTTTAGGGTTCGGATCTCTTCGGTTTTGGTGGCAATTCTGCTTTCAAACTTCTTTTTCTTGGTAAGCCTTGCAAGTCCCTTCAAATCGCTTAATTCAATCTCCAGTTTTGTCCGTTCACGCTCTGCTTCAAAGATAAGGTTATTGTGTTTATCAAGAGTAACCTTGACCTTTTGAAGTCTTGGGAAAGCGGTAGCTTCCGGTGGCATAATCGGTCTTGGTAGTATCTGTAACTTGGGCTGTTCTACAACCTCTACTTGTAGAACAGTTGCGGGAACTGTAACACTTGGTGGCTCAGGCTCTGTTATTGTTTCCTTAACCGGAGCTGTAACAATATCTGCAGTGTCCTCCGCTTTTATTATAGCCTTGCTTTCAGACTCTTTTTCAATAGCTTCATGGAACAGCTTGTTTTTCAGCTCCCTTACGGCGGTCAGTACTTTTGAAATCAGAAGTGCCAGTTTTGCTGTGGCTGTTATGATAATGCCTGAGAGCTTCTCAGGACACTTGCCGAATACATCTATGGATAGCCAGATACGCTCAGTAATCCATTCTTGCTTTATCTGTCGGATCTCCTCTTCAGGAACTTCACTGACAATCGCTCGGTCTACCTCATGATTCCACCGCATACGCACCTCATTGTCCGCCCTTATACCAATCTTAGTATGTTTTCCATTTCTGCTATTTTCAAGAACTCTCGCTTTTTCTTTGCATAATAGTCCTTTTGTTCTTCTGACAGTATTTCGTATAGCTCTTCATAAGATAATTCAGCTAATGGTGTCCCCTTAACCGGTTCCAGTAAATGATATTCTAGCCAATACTCCCAAAGGTCAGAAAACAATTCCTCACTATCCGTATATACCGAATTTCCTTGAAACTCTTCATCCCCATACCACCTTAAATGAACAAACCCAAACGGACCTGCATCAACCACATACATATCTCCGTAAAGATCATACAATTCCCGGAATGCATCTGCAACCTTTCTACATTTTTCTTTTTCTTCATCTGTAATTTTCACTTCTAACATAACTGTTACCTCCTTAAAATTTGTACTTCAATTATATAGCCAGTACTATTATGTTTAAAGGAACTAAAGGTAGAATATACCCAAAGAAAAAGGCGTACCACCATTTCTGATGATACGCCCTCGCTATTTGGCTCCTTGAAACTTTCTGCAATACAGCTCTGATATCCGAAAGCTCTGTTTGCAGGAATGAACACATTTCTTACACTGCTCATAGTATTCAATCTTGCCATTCACATTCAGAAAATATGCCCAGTACCTTTTCTCCTTATCCGTCATAAGCCTCTACCTCGCCTTCCCGGTCTTAGGAACGGAAGGTGCTTTTTCATCTGGCTTGATGACAGAATCCATTTTAGGATATGCTGCCTCAAATGCGTCTGCCCCAAACTGGTACTCCGTCGGTTCTGCAACAGAAGATACCGGTGCGATTGCATCCCGGATATCTGTCACCTGCTCCGGTGTATCAATCTGTTTCTTATCCATTCTGTCTAATTCCACATCCCTCGATATATCCTCCACCTTATCAATGGCTGCGTCCAGATGAAGCACCATAGATTCATATACCTTTTTCTGCCACTTCCAAGGCTTCTTTGCTACCTCTGTCTTGGAAAACTTCTTTTCCTTTTCAGAGTAATCTACCTCTTCTTTGTCAGCAAAGGTTCTGAACGTATTAGCTACCTTCTGTCCTGCTTCACGCATACCTTTTCCAAAGGAATCAATCTTGGCAATGGTGCGATTGGTATCGGCAATGCCTTCTTTGACCTTGTTTCGGATACCTACAAGTTTATCTTTGAGACCGATAAACTCAGATACCCGGTTAAGTGCTGCCTTCCCACGCATTTTGAAATCTGCCATGATTTCCCCTGCTTTACTCTTAATGCTCTCCTTTACCTCGAAGATCTGCTGTTTTATATCTTCGCAACGCTTCTCAAGACGGTCAGCAGCTTCCGATAACGACTTTTTAAGTCTGTTTGTAAAGGTATCCACCTGCATCTTCTGGATATCTTCACGCAGTCTTGCAATCTCCTCTGTCATATCTTCCACCTTATGTGTCATACTGTCCACATGAGCACAAAGCTCATAAACTCCGTTTGCCGCCTGCTGCATTCCGTTTCCGTTCAGTGCTCCTAAGATTTGCTGTAATACCTCTTCTCCGGTCATTGGTTTATCTTCCATCATCGTTTCCTCCATTTCCGGCAGAGCAGCTTTCTGGCCACTCTGCCTTATTATTAATTGTCATTAGCGAAAGGGCAATTCCTTACCATCCGCCTTCATATACTGGTCTTTCGACTGCTGTGCCTGTGTCTGTGCCGCTTCCTTTGCCTTATTCTCGCTCTGCTCCTTTGCCTTCTCATACTGGCTCACAATCTCGGAATAAAGCTTCTCACGAAATTCCTTCGTTACCGGATAACACACATCCTGATATACAGCTTTTCCATGCTCGTCCGTCTGCTTGGTCTTGTAGGAAGGCATTGCCACAAACACCTTATCCTTGCCCTGAAGGATGCTCACATTATTCACGATGAAACTGTCATCAAAGTAGATGCGGGCAAGACCACGGATATTACTGCCCTCTCTCTCATACGGTGTTACCGTCACGGAAAACTGCGGCATCTCTGCCTCACCTCTTACATTGCCTGCCTGGGACTTGTCAGCAGACTTCTCCTGTTCAAATGCTTCAAGGATATTCCCATAAAGCTCCTCTCTAAACTCTGCGGTAATCGGATTGCAGACATCCTTGTAGACTACACCACCATTCTCATCACGCTCGCTGGACTTGTATCTCGGCATGGATACAAAAAGAGTACCCTTCTCCTTATTCTCCAGAATGGCAATGTTGGTAATCTTGAAGAAGTCTCCAAACACCAGATTGGCAAAGCCCCTTACATTTCCTTCCTGATTCTTAGCTTCTGTTACATGAATTGAATACTTCATAAAATCCTCACTTTCTGTCGGGAACCGCCCGACCCGGTTCATCCTCATCCGGTATTACCAGATGACACTCTAAAGATTCTATATTACTGATAGGCAGACGACCATTCAGCCAGTTGCCTAAAGTAACCACAAATCCGTCCTGCTCATAGTAAATCCACTGCTCTGTGTCAAGCTCTTCTTCATACAGGACAGTCACATCAAAGTCAGGCATATACATACCTGCTTCTTCGTCAAATACACAGGCAACACCTGCCCGAAGATACAGCGACAGACTGGGGATAAAGACATACCAACCGCTGATTATAAGCTGCATATCATCATCCACTTCCACAATCTCATCGTATCTGTCTTCAAATTCCATCTCAGAAACAATCTCTTCCACTTCTCCGAGACGGTATTTTGTCTTATTCTTCATAAGCAACCTCCTCACTGGCGGGAGCACACTTTACCACAAACCGCTTGGTTCCTTTCTCCGCACAGGTAAAAAGGGTTAATTCTTCCCTTTCTCCCTGCGTACGAATCGAATTATCGAAAGGACCTACCACAAAGGTTTCCGTAACCTCATAAGAATGGCGAACCCCATCCGTATCAAGAAGGATTACGATATCCCCAATGGAAACCTTGTTAAGATTGGTAAAAAACTCTCCGTATCTGCTGCCATTATGACCGCATAACACACAGTTTCCCTTCTCTCCGATTCGTCCGGTCTCACTCATGTGCCCGATTGCCTTATTTAGGTTTGAGGAGGAACACCCCTCCACCACCGGATAGCGTATGTCTATTGCTTCAATTTCCAGAATGGCAATAACATCCCCTTCTGCAAATATGGCTGCATCTTCTTCACTAATGGAGGCTTCGGTTTCCTCCTCCCCGGTTTCTTCCATCTCTGTCTCATCTTCCTGCACTTCCTCCAAATTCTGCTCAAATTCCCGTGTAAGCTTCTCTGTCTCCCTCATCCCGGTGTAGTGATAAACAATCGGAATGGCAAAAAACAAAATACCCGCCACTATGAATAGTGCCGCTAACACTTTTCTTCTGCTCATAAAATTCCTCCCATTAGAAATGCCCCGCCATTGGCAGGGCACATCTTTATCTTGGTTTGTCTTGCCTTGTCTGATAAGGCAACTGGTTTTCTGCTACATTCATGCTCTTTTCTTCCTCAATCCCTCCAAGATCTGCATCCGCAACCTTTTCGTTCTCAAGGTCGAGCTGGGCATTTAGTTCAAACTGCCTTGCAAGCTTCTGCTGAAGTTCCTCTTCGTGCATGAATGGTTTCTCATACTCTTCCTTCGATGCAGCCAGATCGTTTTCGTACTGCTCTATCTTTTTCAACAGATATTCCTCATTCTCGTGAATACCGTTAAAACAGTTTTCAAGCTTTACCATATTGCCCACCGGGCTGGTAGAAAGCTCTACCTTATACTCTGTCTTTCCCCGAAGGATTAAGTAATTCACTCCCATGAAATTCTTCTCCACAAGAAGTTCAAACCCATGGAAGCTTCCAAGTGCAGTCGTATCCCCGGTCTTACATTTACTTACCGCCTCCAGCATAACAGCACCGCCATCTGCCCTTTCCGTATAAGTAAACTTACCCACTGTGATTGCAAAGTCCGGATGCTCCAATAACTCTTTATCCCGAAGCTTGATGTCTTCCCTGACACAGGCAAGCTTCTCGTTTGCAGCCTTTATCAGCTTCGGATAACGGATTATGAAATTATCCTGCAGGGCATACCGCTGGTTATCATAGGAAGCTTTTAGCAGTTTCAGTCTCTGCACATCATTGTCAATCTCCATCTTCTCCTTAATCAGCGGATTTCCGGTAGCAACTGCCTTAATCTCTGCATAGGAAAGAGTTGCCTCGTCAATATCCTCACAGGTCCGGCTTACCGCCTTGCTTGTAGTTACCTGACTGATGAAACGCTGTTTATTCTCAACCAGACTCCAGTTATAGGCATCAAAGGTTGATTTCGTTACATAACGGTAAACCGCTATCTCATCGTTTTCATTCCCCTGTCTGATACCACGACCTTCTCTCTGTTCAATGGACGAAGGCTTCCAAGGACAGTCCACATGGTGTAATGCCACAAGATGTGTCTGCACATTTACACCCGTACCGCACTTATCAGTGGAACCAATCAGGACTTTCTTCTTTCCAGTTCTCATTTCCTTGAAAAGCACATCCCTCTGGGCATCGGTTTTGGCATCATGGATAAAGGCTATTTCATCCTCCGGAATCCCGTACTGTATCAGTGCATCCTTCAGATACTGATATACCGTAAAGTCCTTGTCTGCTCCCGGCGTACCAATGTCGGAGAAAATCAGCTGACAGCCAATCTTTCCATCATTGTTGTTCGCCTGATACTCATTCCATACGTTTTCTGCCACCTTGTTAAGCTTGCCGTCCGGATTATTCGGTGCATCCTTGTCAATCAGTCTTGCATCCGTTCCAAGCAGTCTCGCCTCATGGGTAATCTTAAGGAAGTTATCTACGGAAGGGTCCACACCACCATTACGGATACGCTCCGCTCTTACCACGAAGTCTTCCATGACCTGTTTTACATACCAGTCAGGCTCCGACTCCACAATAATCGCCTTGCCTCCCCGAAGGGCAGGCACATCCAAATCAAGCATATCCGCAGTCTGGACATCCGCCACCTCACGGTAGATATTCATAAGCTCCGGCAGATTGGTAAACTTATTGAACCTGCTCTTAAAACGGAATCCGCTGCCTTCCACCGTAAGTTCCAGTGCAGTTGTCACTTCACCGAAGTTTGCCGCCCATGCATCAAAATGGTATATTCCCATCTGCTCCAATGCCGGCTTCTGTAAATACAGCTGCATGACATACATCTCACACATCGTGTTGGAAATCGGAGTTCCCGTTGCAAAAACAATGCCCCTGTTCCCGTTTATTTCACTGATATACTGGCACTTAAGCTGCATATCCGTGGCTTTCTTCGCACCGGAAGAACTGATACCCGATACATTGTTCATCTTGGAGAAAATTGCAAGGTTCTTAAACGCATGCGCCTCGTCTACCATGATGGAATCAATTCCCAGCTCCTCAAAGGTAATAAGGTCATCCTTCCTGCTTTCGTCTGCAAGTGCAGATATCTGTTCCTGCAGCTTCTTTTTCTGGCTTTCCATCTGCTTAATCGTCCACTGCTCCCCGTTCTGGCTCTTCATGTCATCAATCGCATAAGCAATCTCATCAATCTGTGACTGAAGCATACGCTCCTTTCGTTCCGCAGAAATCGGTATCTTCTCAAACTGCGAATGGCTCATAATGATACAGTCATAATCCCCGGTTGCTATCCTTGAAATAAACTGCTTTCTCCGGCTCTTCTCAAAATCCCGCTCCGTTGCTACCAGAATGTTGGCGGAAGGATATAATCTCAAAAACTCCGATGCAGTCTGACCAATGAGCGGCTTTGGTACTACCATAACCGTCTTATTGGCAAGTCCGAGACGCTTCTGCTCCATACAGGCTGCCATCATCTCGAAGCTCTTTCCGGCTCCTACGCAGTGTGCAAGAAGCGTATTCCCGCCAAGCAGGATTCTCGCAATGGCATTCTTCTGATGAGGCTTTAACTCAATCTCAGGATTCATGCCCGGGAACTGCAAATGGCTTCCGTCATACTCACGAAGTCTGATATTGTTGAAAGTCTCATTGTAATAGTCCACATACTTCGCCCTTCGCTCCGGGTCAGCAAACAGCCACTCCTTAAACTTCTCCTTCATCTGGTTCTGCTTTTCCCTTGCAAGCATGGTCTCATTCTTATTAACCACATAGTGGTACTTTCCGTCTCCGTCATCCACCCTGTCACGAACGGTAACGGTCTTTAAGTTCAAGGTCTCCTCAAAAATAGAATAAGCGTCCATGCGGCTTGTACCATAAGTCTTGGTTGCAGCAACTGAACGCTTATCCATGGATTTGTTCTCAATGAACCACTCCATCGTTATTTTGTTAAGGTGTACCTGAATACCGGAATTGTACCATTCACTTCTTACTGCCCTCGCCCTTCTCGGTGTGTTAAGCAGCTCATAAATAAACTGTTCATAGTCTTTCGGGTCAATCCAGGTGGTGCCGATTCTGACATCAATATCGCTTGCTTCAATGCGCTCGGGCTGTACCTTTTCCAGTGCCTCCACATTGATTCCAAATGCGGGGTTCTCCTTAGCTGCCGCCTTTGCTACACGAAGCTTTTCCCTGACATTACCGGACAGATACTCATCCGCTGTTTCATATCCCGCTGCCGGATTATTCTCGTTGGCAAGTGCCGGATTTAGATAGATAAGTCCTTCAAGCTCCTTTACAAGTGCTGCCTGCTTTATCTCCCCTGTCAGTTCCTCGGAAAAGCTTACCTCACTCTCCCCGGTCTTTTCCCTGACTTCCTCCTTTACTGCCTCCATATCCGGTTCATAAATGGAAAGCATATAGGGAAGATTGACTGCTCCAAATTCATTGATGGAAAGATTCAGTGCTTCCACTGCTGTCTCCACCCTTTCAATAACAGGCTTTGCCTTTATGGTCTGTTTGTAAAACATGTCTGCCTTCTTCACCTCTCCATCCTCATTTACTTCCTCCAAAGAGCAGAGAAGCGGATAATCGCTGTCGTCACGGAACGCCATCTTATTGCTTTTACCTGTAATATACCCATACCTTTCCACGAACTTGTCATACTTCACATTTAAGAGTGCCTGCTTATCAGCAAGTTCTTCCTCGGAACACCCTTCCATCTGAATATCAATCAGTTCCCTTGTAATGGTTCTGATTTCATCCAGCTGTCTGATACGCTCCTCTGCGTTTGCTGACACATCCTGTCTTACCATCTGGGAATTTTCCCGGTAATAGAGTTTTCCGTCATAAAAGGTATAGGTGAAGTTTCTCACATCCGGGTCTGCCGGAATAACATCTGCACTCACTTCCTCCTCTTCTGTTAGTCTGTCGAAATCTGTCATTTCCGCTTGGATATTGTGAATGGCTTTGTTTAAGGCATCATACATATTGAAGTTCTCGTCATGATTGACACAGACCGTGTACCTTGAGTCCTGCCCGTAAATCCTTGTATCGTACTCCATAGTCCCCAGCATCATTTCCGGATGTTCCACAAAATAGGAATTGACTGCAATCCCATTCTCCGTATAGCCAAGATGCACCCAGTCCGGTTCTATCTCCATCTTCCGCTCCCTCTTCTGTAAGAAAAGGATGTCCGATGTGACTTCCGTCCCTGCATTCTCCTTAAATGCTGTATTCGGCAGTCTGACTGCTCCGACTAATTCTGCCCGTTCTGCGATATACTTGCGGATGGTAGGATTGCTTTTATCAAGCGTTCCCTTCGTGGTAATGACCGCAACGATACCTCCCGGTCTGACCTGATCCAGCGCCTTTGCAATAAAATAATCGTGGATGCGGAAGTTATACTTATTATACTTCGGGTCAAACACCTTATAGTCACCGAATGGCACATTACCTACCACGACATCAAAGAAGTTATCCGGGAAATTGGTCTTTTCAAAGCCTGTAATACTGATGTTGGCGTTCTGGTAAAGCTGTTTTGCAATTCTACCAGAAATACTGTCAAGCTCTACACCATACAGACTGCTTCGCTGCATGGGTGCCGGCATACTGCCAAAGAAGTTTCCCACACCCATGGAAGGCTCCGTTGCCACTCTGAAATTGATACAATGTAACAATGCACCGGATACCCCATTAACGATGAACACGCCACCCTGTTAACGATAGTGAACCGGTGCAGGGGGCGTGTTTGTTTTTATCTAAGGTATTCGCATATTTTGTTGCAGTTAAGCTCCTTTTCTTCCATATCATTCAACAGTACATCAACTTGTTTGCGGCGATTGTTGTCGCCATCTTCATTGCAT
>ERZ808044.1609-NODE-1609-length-11409-cov-3.076421_pt1 | contig 11409 bp, 17 predicted proteins | sample MGYA00380195_ERZ808044 | MGnify/ENA primary metagenome ERZ808044 (study PRJEB31490, sample SAMN06133423) | mouse gut metagenome | isolation source: Z7_2 | host: mice | place: China: Chengdu | collected 2015-05 ...
ACCTCCATGTAAATTTAAATACTCTTTCACTTCTTCTGACAAGACCATACCCTGATTTAATAACGAAATTTTCAGCAAATAAAAGTCCCCATCTTCTTTAATCCTAGACATCCATTCCATACTAGGTTCTTGTACATTAGGATGTGTTCTGCAAAATCCCTCGCAATCTAAGGAAGAAATATTTTCATAAAAAATTACTCTATACAAATATGCATCATTTTCAGCCGTTTGATTAACGCAATACCCATCTTCTACCATTTCAAATTTTTTCTCTTCAAGAGAAACTTTCTTATGTATATGATTTATATGCTCTCCCCTTGCATTATTAATGTATGTATATATACTATAATTAACCTTCAAATTATAAAAATCCTCTGCTTTTACAAGTTTAGATTTCTTATAAGTAAAGGCCTCTAAATTTAATTCTTGTATGCTGGGCATATCATTAGCTCTTAACGCTTTGTTCAATAATATAGTAGATGCCTGGAAACGATTATTAACTTCCAAAATATAAGATACTCCTCCTACAATAATTGAATCCACTCCAATCACTCCACGATACCCATCATTTTGAACCATTTTACATACAGATATAACATCTTTTTCAAATTGTTCCCTTACCTTTTTATCAATATTTCTATATTCAATATAATCAGCTCCACGATATAACAATCTTGCATGATCTTCCTCCATCATTTGGATAGAACCAGAAGATAGCAATATTTCATCCTCATATATAATTGCATGAATATTTATTGGAATATTATTTTCATAATAAGGAGAAACCAAATACTTTTGACTGTTTTCTAGGTTTTTTCTGACTTCATCTTCATTTTCAGCAGAAGCGACAAAAGTTTGAAAACCTCCCGATGCAATATCAGATTGCACAATCCATCGTCCAGCATTAGGGAATACCTCATTAAATTTCGAGATTGTACACTCTTTACCCTTGATTAGTTCAGAATGTAAAGAACTAATTTTTCCTTCTATCATTCTACGAAATGAAATCTTAGAATCCAAATTTCGCATAAGCTCTCTAGAATTCAAACATACTGTTTTTTCCACAATCTTATTGCTACACTCATAAATTAAATTAGGATTATATGCCATAAAAAATACATCTTCGTTATCTGCCAGCAGTTCCAACTCATGCTCAACCATAAAATCAGTTTGTTCAGTAGTAATATGATTATGATTAATTCTAAAGTTTTTTGTCAAACAAAAAGCATCATTGTACTCCTTTCCATCTCCATACAAAGTTACAGAATGCCAAAACATATCCTCTGCATATTTAATATCACTCTTTCTGGGGCCTATCCATACTAATTTCATTTTTCTCCTGTCTTTTTCCTTTTATTTATAATTATGAGAAATTATATTCACCTTGTTCTAATTACATATCTAATCATCATGTAATATATTCCCTCAACCTCTGATACAACTTCTCGCTTATCCGTATCCCATTTTCCTTCAGTCGCTCAATACACTCTTCCACATCTTCCCTCGTTAGCATCCCTTCATCAAATGCTTGTGTCAGAATTCCAATGGTACCAGTAATCGCTATCCCCATCTTTTTAGCAACCTGCCTGCCCTTATGCTCGTCCATCAACAGTACATCTGAATGCTTTTCATCTGCCAAAATGATTGCTTCACTTTCTCCGGCATCTAATCCAAGGTGTGGTATCTGAAACAACAATCATACAGTCGCACCTCTTAATTTTTTCAATACTGCCAAATCTTCTTCAAACTCTTCTTCCGTTTCATCAAAATATGGCAGACCTAATTTGCCATACAATGTAATCAAGTCAATCTTATGAAGCCCAAGCATTTCTGCTGCCTTTCCATGAGACATGACACCGCTTTTGATATAAGGGTATACCAGCATCGCATTTCTTGTTATTTGTGCGTCCTTATCCTCCAGCACAGTATATGGTACAATTTCCTCCGGCACATCAATTTCTACCTTTGTCATTGTCATAGCAATCATCTCCTTACCTTTGGGATTCTCCCTAACTATATTATATACATTTTATTTTTGCCTTACAATAGAAAAATAAACAAATCCCAGCTTATTCCCAAACTACCATATAAAAAACATTCTATTTCTCTACCACCACAGATTCTCCACCAGACAAATCTCCATTCAGCCATTGCCATTTCTCCTGTAATGCAATCTTCCCATTTTCCATGATGTAAGGAATACTATGACACTTTCCAATCCTTATCTGCCTGTCTTTATTCAAATGTTGATAATGAAAATCCAACTCTCCACTCTCATCTACAGTGCCAATCATGTGTCCTTTTAACACATCCCCACCACTATACTCTGCCCAGAACAGATCGTTCTCTTGAAAATAGCAAAATATTGTTTCTTCATTCACTTCCCCATTTTCCGTATTCCTTTGAGGAATAAAAATCTTACCGTTATAATTTATTCTGACCTGTTGCTTATCAACCCATTTTTCCATTTCATCGTAGATAAGGATATCACCATTATCTTCCAGAATCCTGCAGGTTTTCTTCTCTTTATACCCACGTTTCAAATACATTTCTTTCGCTGCCAATGAGGAATCTATATGGACATGCGTGAACCGTTCTGCAATTTTGTCCTCCGCAAAGTCCATGAGCCGACTGCCATATCCATGTGATTGCCACTCTGGCAATACAAACAGGCGGTTTACCGCATTTCCCTTAATTGTCACAGTTCCTATTATGCCTCCATCTTCTTCCAACAGCCATACAATCCCTTCCTCGATATCCGATAAAATATGCTCCCTGCTGTGATGTCCCAAGAAAAAATCAACCACACCCTCTGCATAGTAATGAGAATATATCTCCGATATGGTGTCATGGGTAATCTGTAAAACAGGTTCCAAATCTGATATTTCTGCAAGTCGTATCATCTGTCCTCTCCAATCTATAACAAAATCTTATAAAGCTAATATTTCTTCATAACATTGCTATCCGCATTTGCTTTTTATAAGTCGCAGACCATAATATAATCTAAATAGCCTTCAATATCTTCTTTGCAATATCCCATCCCCCTCAAATATCTGTCCTGCCATTTTTCATTCTCCAATAAGAAAAAGGTTCGTGCCACATCATATTCTTTTGGTCCGCTACAAACATTAAGTAAGTCAATGATTACAAACTCCCCATCCACAGTTAGCATTACATTACCCGGATGTTTCGTAAATAATCCCACACCGCCCATCGCAATTCACTATCTCAAATACCTCCGGCACACGAATTCCCAATTCAAAAAGTTTTCTGGCATTTTCATATTCCTGCTGAACATATTCATAAGGCATTCCTTGATAAAATAGTTTGCAGACCCTTTCTCCATCATAATCAAATACTTCCGCAGTGTTCCCCTTTTGTATATCCATACCGTCTCCTTATACAGACCAATACATTATAACATTACATTTTTAATGCAAACAGCGTCCCTCATGTTTTATGCAGCATTTACTTCCTTGCCAATATCCCCACTTGCATATAAGACACCCAAAAAATTTCTACCATGCGAAACCCACAGTCCTTCAAAAGTCCGATGGATTCTGAAATTGATATCGGGAAATAATTCTGTCCATAACGTTTGATGTGCAAATCCGCCTCTTCCTTGGTTTTCCCATTCGCTATCTGAAACTGCTTCCACCTCTCTAAATATAATCCTGCACCTTCCTCACTATCTGGTGCAAAATTTTCAAAGGAAATATATATTCCATTTTCCGCTAAAGCATCATAACAATTTTTTATGGCTGCTATACGATCATTCTTCTTAAAATAATGATTTACCTGTATTGCAGTCACGATATCAAACATCTCCTGATAAGGCAGTTGTCTGACATCACATTGCAGAAATTCCACCTTTTCATCATCACGAAGGCTTTCTGCCCTCTCAAGCATTTCTTGCTCCACGTCAATACACACCATTTTCTGTATGTCAAAATTGTCCAACACCGTTCTAGCCATTTTCCCTGTTCCACATCCCACATCAAGCCATCTGAGCGATTGCAAATTCAATATTCTTACAATATTAACAACCTGCTGAAACATTTCCTCATAAAAGGGTAATGTCCTTTTTATCTGTCTATCATATTCCGCCACATCAAAGGGTGTAGAATTTTCTTTCATACCGTTATCACCTGCCTGTCCAATCCTGTGCCAGCTGTTTTGTTATTTCCCAATCCACCATCCCGGTGTCAAAGTTCCAAGTGTAACTACTTTCCCTGCCTCATAATCCATCATAATCTCAATATCCTGATAGTCATCCGGCATGAGCTGTACCATTAGCTCCCTGCATGCACCACAAGGTGTCCCCGTTTTCCCATCTGGCATAATAGCAATTACCTTCTCTATGATATTCTCTCCGTTTGTAATCATGTTAAATATGGCATTACGTTCCGCACAAATCCCTAATGTGGAACAGGTGTCAATGCAGACTCCAGTATAGATTTTACCAGAAGAGGAAAGAATAGCTGCTGCTACTCCGCCTGCGTCTATGTAATCCGATATTTTCCTTTCGTTTTGCACCCGACTTGCTGCTTCATATAATTCGTTCCAGATTAATTCCATGTTTCTTCCCCTTCTATTATGAATAAAATATTACCTATCTTGATAACAATACTGCACTTCCTTCAATTCTTTCCCACCAATATTACTAATCAAACAACGCTCTGTCTGCACAAACCCACACTTTCCATAAAATTGCCTTGCATTCCGGTTTTCCTCTAATACCCACAAAAACACTTTGTCGAATCCCATTTTCTTTAATTCACTAACAACCGCCTGCAATAGTAATCTACCGTACCCCTTCCCCATATAATCCGGCAAAAAGTAAAGGGAAATAATCTCTCCAAAACCATTCATTTCTTCCATTCTTGACTTGCCAAAGCCAGATGTCCCAATAATTATCCCATCCTCAACCATAACCAGATTCTTTCTATCCGCCTGTTCTATATGCGATGCCCATTGCCCATATGGAATACTATCAAGATAATCCTGTGGCACAATACCTTGATACGCATATTTCCAGCTCTCCTCATACACTTTACTGATAGCAAGCCTGTCATCTAATTGTGTCATGTAGCGAATTTCCAAGTGCAACCTCTCCATTCCATTCTGAATAAAGTTGTCAAAACCACTGATTTCCAAAGTTATTCAAAAGGATTATTTTAAAAAGTCACTGAATTCTTTGAGTTCTTTTTTCTTTTCTTCAGAAAGACAGTTAAACCCAGTATCTGTAATCGCTCCTTCCAGAGTATACAAATGAACCAGACAGACATTGGGATATTCCTGCTTCAGTTGCAAAAATGCCTGTTTGCTCCCTGCTTGGATCAACTTTTCTGAGGAATCAATCCCAACTGCCGTTAATTTCTTTGCCATTTCCTTTCCAATATTCATCATATCCGTTAATTCTGACATATATTTTCTCCTTTATCCTGCACTTTCCACCAGCCTTCACAAACTCCTAAATCCATTGAATAAACGCCATCTTATCCTCGCTGTTATACCCAGCCTTGCGATAAAAATCCAAGGTACTGTCCTGCTTTGAACCAGTCAAAAGCATTAATTTATTACAGTTCTCTTTTAATGCAATCTCTCTGGCATAATCTAAACATGCCGTTGCCAATCCCTGTTTACGATATGCCGCATCCGTTATTCCATTTTCTACAAAGGCATATGACTGCTGGTTATGTGTCAAATTGGGAATAATCACACAGACACAGGAGGCAACAATTTTCCCATCCTCTTCTGCCACAATGATATGATGGTCTTTGTCATGTAAAATCCGTTTCCACAATGCCTGCAAATCTGCTGTCTTCTCCGGCATAGGATTATCGTGTAGCTGCATATACAATGTCATCAAACCGTTGTAATCCTTGTCTGTAATCTCTCGAATCATAATTCCACCACCTTACCGTTGATTTTGTCTGCGTATCAAAATTCCTTTCATATATTGCGACTCATTATGTGTCTGAAAAACAAGTTCCTTCTCGGCTTCTGTACAGCCAATCAGAATCTTAATCTCAGAATCCCGTTTCAACAAATCTACAGTACACATAATGGCATCTATCGTCTGACTGCTGTCTGAACCTACCCATACATCAATCCCTGCATTGTCCATAGAGGTTGTATTTTTCAAATATCCATAGTCAACATTCTTCATAATAATCCCCTTCCATTTCACATGGTAGTTATCTAATTTGCGGATATACCATAACAACATAGGAAATCAAATTATACCCACTATGTGCTATCATGCAGCAAAATACAGAATTTGTCTTGATATAGAGCAATCCCAAAATGATACCGCATACAAACGCTGATAGCGTTTGCACCATATTAAAATGTAATACTGCAAAAAGCGTAGCAGAAATCAATAATGCAGTTACTGTTCCATAAGAATTTTTTAATCCGCCCAAAACTACTCCCCGCATCAATATTTCTTCAATAATAGGGGCAAGTACACATACCTGTATCATACTTGTCAACGGTGATTTGATAAGGCTTTCAAGCATTTCTTGATAATCCTGCTCACTTTGCGGAAACATGCCCTCAAAAATTGGATCTAAACCCCTATCCAACAACAGAAAAAATAAAAACGAACAACCAATAGCTAACATCATTCCCACAATACTTATGTTAGACAACAACTGTACTTGGTAGCCTGTCGTTCTTTTCAGAAATACAATAAAAACACCTATGCATATCGCTATGGTAACAATATTGATTATATTAGAAAAATCAGGGACAATCTTTCTCCAAACCGCCACATCTAAAAATGTGTAAAAAAGCATAATCCCAAAATATGCCAGCACTAATAAAAAAGCTGGGCCAATTTTTATCTTATATTCTTTCATATTCCTTAAACACTCCTAAACTTTCGTCTGACATTCACATCAATATAAACAGTATATCATGTCATTCCACATAATTCCACATAATTCCACATTTTCCACAAATCAAAATACGGAACAGTTCCCCCAACCCCATACATATTCACTTTTCACGCTACAACTATCTGCTCCTGCCACCAAAGCCGATATTCTCCGAAAAACTCTGCACCCTCTCGCCAACAAACTCCAGATTGGAGCTTTCGGTGCTGTTATCTCCTTGAGGTAATAGGTGCAGCCGCTCCGTAAATAATCTGTTGTCAGTTCCGCATTTTTCGTTGTATAGACTCCTGCTGTTTTTGCTATGCCGTTATCATTGTAGACGGTTGCTTTATTTGTGCAAGCGAAATCTGAATATAATTGAAATTGGGCACCGTCCAGACTGGCGCTCCCGTGAGCCTTTTTATCTTTACTGTAATTATCCACTTTTATGACGTTGACCGTAGCTTTTTTGTAATGGTTCGTAACACCTGTAATATATGCTCCGGAATAATCTGACGGTACTTCTTCGAGAGAATCCGGCCAATCTCCGTCACTGTTTCTTTCCCAACTGTTTTCTTTTTTCAGAGTAATTTTCTTTCCCGCCGCATACTCCGGATCTAAGACAATATGCTTATTATCCCCAGTGCTGTTCTCAGTCAGTGTGTAAGAGTTGGAAATGTCATTTTTCAAATCCTTCATTTCCTGATCCATCATTTTCTGTGCTGAATCTTTGGTCATATCCGAAGCGAACTCCACACCCTCGTCCAACTCCATTTCATCTGTCAGATATTTCTTCGCTGCCTTTTTCTCGTCAGCTGACATTTTTTCCAACTGTGAATCTGGGTAATAGTAATACTCCATTGTTTCCAGCTTATAAGTCATACGGTAGGCAATCCTGCCACTGTCCCTTGTATAACCAGTCATACTGAAAGAAGTATCATTATCATCATCCCCATTGTTTGCCTCCACCCCATCACGGTCTGACATTGAAAAAGAATACAAGTAATCCAAATCGTCTGCATCCAAAGTGAACTGGATACCCCCCAAACCTATTCTGTCCTCATCTTTTTTCATAACGGTAATTCGCTGACGATAATAAGTGCTATCACTGATTGATGAAGGTTTGAAATCAATTTCCGGTTCATCATCTGCATCTACTGTTAAAATCTTTTGGTATAGTTTGCTGTTTCCTGTCTTTTGCCAAATAGTAACGTCGGCTGTCCAGTTTCCAGAAGGTTCAAATATATCCGAATATATCTCATTTATTGATTTACTTGGAGATAGATTGATTTGTGCTTTCATTTGCTTAATCACATCTTTTAACTGACTTTCTGAGGTGCGTCCCTCAGCAATCGACCAGATCAGTGCTTGGCTCAGGACAAAGCCTTTATTTGAGCGCCTTTTCGCAATCACATACCAACGGATTACTTTTGCAAAACAGCCATTTTTCCCTCCAGTATCTTGATTCCAGTGATTGGTTTCCTCTGCCGCATAAGTGTTTCCACTATGGCAAGTATAGCCCAGATTGATACAGAATGCCTTTTTCCCATTCAAGTGTATTTGCCACCATGTACCAGATTTTGTCTTTGAACCAATCGTTACAGTTCCCTTTCTACCCAGTGAACTAATGCTCACCGTGGCGATAGTTGCCGCATTTGCTACTGTCGCATTTGACGGTATCATCCCGCAAAGCATCACAATTGCCAGCACAAATAAGAGTATTCTCTTCGATTTTCCTTTAATTTTCATAGTTAAAATTCCTTTCTATTAAAAATTTTTATAAAAAGATTGATTATTTATCGCCGCACCCCATAAGGGGGCGCCCCTACAGACTGGTTCATTTTCCCCGCCTTTCCATAAATTCTTGCACGAAAAAAAACCCTTTCAGATTTCATATCCAAAAGGACTTTACCACATCATATTCATTTGTTCCTGCCATCAGCCAGTCAAAACCACTTCGTTTACACCATCTTCTGTAATGGTAATCGTTACACGCTCTGCCTTACTGTATCCGTCTGGTGTTTTCCTCTCATAAATAGTATAAGTCTTGCCAATCTCCAGATAGATGGATTTTCCAGATGTCTCTACAATAGTTGCCGCCCGCTGTGTCCCCCAACGGTCATCTGCCTCATAGTAGCCGATGGAACTTCCACCAATGTAAGTGCTGCTTGTATTATCATACCGTTTTACCTTGATTTCTTTAATATGGTAATTTCTCCAGTTTTCTACTTCACTCTTATCCTTATCAAAAAATATGGCACACCATGTATTATTGTCCGCAGCAATCGCACCACAAACATGACCTGAAGAAAGTAAGTTTTTATAATGACCTGAACTTCCTTTCCATGATTCCATTACACTTTTGGGATCGCTATAACCACAGTGCATATTTTCTCCAAACATCAGCACCTTATATTTAGCATAAAGACCAAAATATGCGTTGGTGTCCCTGCCAAGATTTTTATGTCCGTCAAATCCACTCATCTTTAATCTGTATAAACAGAATTGATATAATTCATCTGACCATTCAAGAGCAGCTACACCTTTCTCTTTTCGGTACTGATTCTGAATCTCAAATGCCTTTTTGCTAATTCTTTTTTTGTAGTTCTCTTAGCTTTTACCACTTTAACCTTATACTTATATATTTTTGTTTTTTTATTCTTCATCCGGCATTTAACCGTTACCGTAGCAGAACCCAGCTTTTTTGCTTTTAGCACAATCTCCCTTATGCCTCTTTTCTTTTTGCATTTTGCGGTAACAACAGACTTCTTGCTGCTCTTTACCGTTACTTTTTTTGCCTTATCCAGTGCTGCCGGATATTTATACAGCGTTTTTGCTCCTACCAGATTCATCGTAACTTTTTGGGTTTTGGCAGATCCCGTTACTCCTTCCACCAGTAACCCCATACAGAATAACAGCATAGTAACCGTAATGATTCTTTTCCATCCCTTCATAAGTACCAGCCCCTTTCCTCTCAGGGAATTTATATTTATTATAACACCCTGCAACTAATTTCTCCACTACTTTGTTACATCCTTATGGTATCATAAATACAGGTTTCCCGGTACTCTGCCAGTTTACTAGCCGCAGACTTCCTTATCTGTCAAAAATGACTAGCCACTGGGGTTATATATTGTTTTTCGGATGGTAACTGCTGGTAAATTTAAGGGGTAGGGTGTGGGGAGGGGGAAATGGATAGCCACAAATGGGCATGGCTATCCTACATTGTAACTCCCTATCGTTCTCCGTTCCAATCCTTTTCCTTCCCTCGTTCTCGTTTCCGAAACAGTTCCAATGCTCGAATAATCGTTTTTTCCATTTCTTTTGAGGGCGTCCCCTTTGGAAAATATTTCTCTATACGCTTTTTGGGCATTTTGAACTGTTCCGCTTGGTTCGGTTTTTCCTCTGTCATGATAGATAAAATCACATCGGGATTTAGTGTACCCTTTTCAGAAAACTGCCGCATTTTTATTGCCTGTGCATGGCTTGGAGTGCAATCCTCCATTTCCATTGTGTCCAAAAGCTGTTCCTGCTGTTTTTTCGGCAGGTAAGATATCTCTACTGCCGGACGCATGGCAATTTTCCCCTCATCTACCATATCAAGAATAGATGGGATGAGTTCCGTTAAACGGATGTATCGTCTGATTTGGTCTTTACTTTCTCCTACCTGTTTTCCCAATATTTCATCTGAACGCTGTCCTCTTAAATTTGTCGCCACTGGCGACAAATTTTCTTTACTTGGTCTACCCGCCTGCCTTTTCATAGCTTCCAGTTTCATCTTATAGGCAAATGCTTTTTCCGATGGCAGTACTTCCTCCCTCTGCAAGTTGGAATCCACCATAATCACAACTGCTTCATCGTCTGTCAGATTCCGCACCAAACATGGCATAATTTCTTTTCCCGCCAGTTCGCTCGCCATTTTCCTGCGATGTCCGGCTACCATTTCATAACCGCCCTCTGATTTGGGACGTACCAGTGCCGGAATTAAAACCCCATATTCTTTTATGCTGTCCACCATTTCAAGCATTTTTTCATCCGTTTTTACCTTAAATGGATGGTTTGGAAAATCGCTAATCTCTGTAATGTCAATATCCCTAACCTTTTCCCGCTTTTCCTCATCCCTCTGTTCTTGTGTAGTAAAAAGGTTATCGACCGAGGGTAGCTTCATCTTTATTCCTTTGCCGTTCGCCATCCCGAATCACCTCCCTCGTAAGATCAGCATATGCTTTTGCCGCTGCACCATTTTTGTCATAAGCATAAATACTTTTTCCAGTTGTGCTTGTTTCTGCCGCTTTGACCGATACAGGTATAACCGTCTGATACACCTTTAGAATCCTTCCATAATTCTGTTTCAGACTGTCTGCTGTTGCACGGGCAAGATTCGTTCTCATGTCTGCAAGTGTCAACAACGCACCATCCACCCGGAGTGATGGGTTAATGTTCCTCTGCACCTTGCCAATAGTTTTCATGAGCTGTGTCATACCCTTTAATGGAAGATAATGCGCCTGTACTGGAACAAGTACACTGT
>ERZ808044.1611-NODE-1611-length-11385-cov-30.744782_pt1 | contig 11385 bp, 10 predicted proteins | sample MGYA00380195_ERZ808044 | MGnify/ENA primary metagenome ERZ808044 (study PRJEB31490, sample SAMN06133423) | mouse gut metagenome | isolation source: Z7_2 | host: mice | place: China: Chengdu | collected 2015-05 ...
TGAAACCGGCACCGGAAGGAAGAAAAAGGATACGTTCTCGACCCGTTCGCTATCAGAATGTCAATTCATCGCCGCCCCCGTTTCCGAAAGCGGGTGCAAAAGTAGGGGTTTTATCATTACAACACAAATATATCCGGAAGTTTTTTTATACGGGTTCTGAAAGTTTTCTGTAAGTGGCTGATTGACAAATGTGTTGTAGAACATATTTTTTCCGCAAGGGCGTGCGCGGGCACGGAGGGGACACATTATTATATATGCGTGCACGCAAATGCGTATGCGCGCGTGCGCGTAAGGGCGTTACGCGGATAAGGGCGCTGCGCGCTGTTACGCTTCGGGGAAAGGGCGCGTACGGAGTCGGGGAAAAAGGGCGTGCGCAGGGATTGCAAGGGGCGGCCGCCATGCCTCTGACACGCCTGCGGGAAGGCTAACCGGAAAGACAGGGAGAATTAGCTGCAAGGTGGGCGTGAATTAGACGGGAAAATGGGGATTTTTATTCTTACAACAGCTATGTACTTTTCTTACAACGGATGTGTTCTTTTCTTACAACAGCTGTGGTAAGAAAAGAACACGGATGTGGTAAGATTAATAATCAGGGAAAATGGAGGTAGTGAACGGGAAGGAAACGGGTAGTTTTCAGGGAGTTTGGCGATACCGGAAACCGAGAAGACACAATCAACCTGAATCAATCGTCCGTAACGGCATCAAAAATTTCGTTTTATTTGTTTGGATACCACAATATACGTTCGTAACTTTGCGAACATCAAACAAGAATAAGAATGGGAAACAAGGAATACACAACCAAACAGGAGCAACTTGCCCGGTTTGCCAAAGCAATGGGGCACCCGGCAAGAATGGCAATTCTTGAATTTCTAATCAAGCAGGACAGTTGCTTTTTCGGAGATATACACGAGGTACTGCCTATTTCGAAGGCGACCGTTTCCCAGCATCTGAAAGAGCTGAAAGACGCCGGACTGATACAGGGAGAAATAGAAACACCCAAGGTGAAGTATTGCATCAACAGTGAGAATTGGAAAATCGCATCCATGCTTTTTACCGAGTTCTTCGGGCAATGCTTGTGTAAAAAAGAAAATTGTTGCGAGTAGTGACATTTTTTTTGCGACAAATGTTCGTTGTTTTGCGAAATACAAACACCCATTTAGCTAAATAAAAGAAAAAGTATGAACAAATTGATTTTGGCTTTAGCCATCTGCGCCGGACTGAGTGCTTGCGGAAATAACAATGAAAACAATTTAACATTAAAAGTATATGGAAACCAAGACAGCAAATAAAAAAGGATTTTGGGCTTCACTGTTCGCTCCGAAGCCTTGCTCTTGCTCATGTGGCAGCAATTTGATAGTGGAAGAACCCGAAAAGCCGGAAACGTCTTGTTCGTGTGGCAAGCAGATTTCTGAGCCGAATTGGGAAATACAGGAAATCAAGGTATTGGGACCCGGCTGCGCCAAATGCAAATCAACCTATCAAGTCATAGAAAAAGTAGTTCGTGAGAACAACCTTGATGTGCGACTGACAAAAATCGAAGATATTGCCGAAATCATGAGCTATGGCATCATGGCTACTCCTGCGGTTGCAGTGGACGGCATTGTTAAGATAAAAGGACACGTTCCGTCTGAAAGCGAGGTGAAACAGTTGTTAGGTATTTAATCGGTCTTGTATGGAGATAAAAAAGGAGTTGAGAATCCTGTGTTGGATTGTCGCTATTTTTGTGGTAGTGTTCTTTCTGCCACTTGACAGCGAGCGGTTTATGACAGCCGTCACCGCAACGCTTGACCTTGCCAAATGGTATGCGCAGGAGCACGTCGTGCTGTGTCTGCTGCCAGCATTCTTCATTGCCGGAGTTATTGCCGTGTTCGTCAGTCAAGGTTCGGTACTTAAATACTTTGGGGCTAATGCAAAGAAATGGCTCTCTTACACGGTAGCAGCCATTTCCGGTGGAATCCTTGCCGTATGTTCATGTACGATACTGCCACTATTCACAAGCATTTACAAGCGAGGGGCAGGATTGGGTCCGGCTGTGGCTTTTCTATATTCCGGTCCGGCAATCAGCATTCTGTCAATTATCCTGACTGCGCGGATTCTGGGTTTTGAAATGGGCATTGCACGAATAATCGGTGCTGTACTTTTTTCCGTCATCATAGGGTTGACGATGTCGTTCCTGTTCCGCAAAGAAGAGAAAGCCAAGAAAGAGGAACAGATGAATATCGTCCCACCACCCGAAAAGCGCCCGATGCGGCAGACTTCGTTCCATTTCTTTACACTGGTTCTCATTCTCGTATTTGCGAATTGGGGCGCACCGGCGGCTACTGATACAGGAGCATGGTATGGCATCTTTACCTATAAATGGCACATAACCGGAGTTTTATCGCTTCTGCTGTGCTGGTCGCTTGTCAGAATCTTGAAACTTCGTGTTCTACAGGTGGTGCTCGGTGCAGTGATGACAGCTGTTTCCGCACTCCTCGCCAATCTGTTCATTGACAACGCAAGATTTGTTCCGCTCGTAGCGATGACGGTTGCGGTCGCCTCCCTTTCCGTCATCCTGCTTTTCGACAATCGGGAGGAAGAGAACAGAGAATGGGCCTTGTCGGCATGGGGATTTGCCAAACAGATATTGCCGCTATTGGCTATCGGTGTCGCAACAGCCGGTTTCCTGCTAGGCTCTACGCATGGCGATACGGCCATAGCCGGAATCGTTCCCGGCTATTGGATAGAGCGGGCTGTTGGCGGAAATTCGCTATTGTCCAACTTCTTCGCCTCGTTTACAGGCGCATTCATGTATTTCGCAACGCTGACCGAGGTGCCCATCATACAAGGGTTACTGGCTTCGGGCATGGGGAAAGGCCCGGCGTTGGCTCTGCTGCTCGCCGGTCCGTCGCTGTCGCTCCCGAATATGCTCGTCATCCGCGGGGTGATGGGGACGAAAAAGACAATCGTGTATGTGGCACTCGTCATCGCGATGGCAACAGTTGCGGGGTTCGTTTTCGGCCATTGGACAGGAGCATAGCGATAGCATCGGGAGAGACTCTTACTGCTCCTTCTCCTCTTCCTGCGGAATGCGTATCGACGTGTACAGCTCGAGAACCGCCGCAATCGTCAGCGAGACAATCCACTCATTGCCGTGCGTGAAGAACATGAAGGCGCCGGTGAGCACCAGCAGCAATGCGCCGAACAGTTGCTGGCGGCGCAGGCGCCGGATGACCGGAGTATGGTATTTCGAGGGAGAGTTGATTTGCGCCAAGGCGACGAACGTGGCGCCGATGGTATAGAGATAGGGCGAAAGCTGCCAGCCGGTGACGTACACGGCAGCGCCGACAAGAAGCATCACGGCTCCTACGACAAACAGGGCGGGTATGAGTTGTTTCATTCTTCTATATCTTCTTCGAATACATAAATATCCTCGTTGGGCTTCTTCATCAGATACTTCTCGCGGGCTATCTGCTCGATGGCACCGGAGTCGACCGCAAGCTCATTCAGACGGCGGGTATTCTCCTCGTACTCGGCGCGATATTTTTCTATTTCCTCGCGCAGGCGCATCTCCTCGCCATAGTATCCCAGCCGACGCACGATGCTGTTTTCGTCGAGAAAGCCGACCAGCACGGCAAACAGCACGACCGTCAGCAGATATTTGCGCCTGCGGACGAACAACCAAAGGGAAGCAAGTTTATCCATGTGATTCAGTTATTGTTTCTTTGCGTACAAAGATAAGAGGAATAACTGAGATATTTCTTTTTTTTGCGTACATTTGCACAAAAGCTGAGACGGGTCGCACCGCCTTCGCCCGCTATAGTAAGTGACAAGAAACCCTGAATATGGAAAATTACATCGTATCGGCACGGAAATACCGCCCCTCGACCTTCGAGTCCGTAGTAGGCCAACGCGCCCTGACTACCACCTTAAAGAACGCCATCGCCACCGGCAAACTGGCGCACGCCTACCTGTTCTGCGGCCCGCGCGGCGTGGGGAAGACTACCTGCGCACGCATTTTCGCCAAGACCATCAACTGCATGAACCCCACCGCCGAAGGGGAAGCCTGCAACCAGTGCGAATCGTGCACCGCCTTCAACGAACAGCGCTCGTACAACATCCACGAACTGGACGCCGCGTCCAACAACTCCGTGGACGACATCCGCCAACTGGTGGAGCAGGTGCGCATCCCGCCGCAGATAGGCAGATACAAGGTATACATCATCGACGAGGTGCATATGTTGTCGGCGTCCGCCTTCAACGCCTTCCTGAAAACGCTGGAAGAGCCGCCACGCCATGCCATATTCATCCTTGCCACCACCGAGAAGCATAAGATACTGCCGACCATCCTGTCGCGCTGCCAGATATACGACTTCAACCGCATCAGCGTGGAAGACACCGTGGTCCACCTGGCCTACGTGGCTTCCAAGGAGGGCATCAGCGCCGAACCGGAAGCGCTGAATGTCATCGCACTGAAGGCGGACGGCGGTATGCGCGACGCCTTGTCCATCTTCGACCAGGTGGTGAGTTTCACCGGCGGGCACATCACGTATCAAAGCGTCATCGAGAACCTGAACGTGCTGGATTACGAGTATTACTTCAAGCTGACCGACCATTTTCTCGGGAACAAAATCAGCGATGCCCTGCTGTTATTGAACGATATCCTGAACAAAGGATTCGACGGCAGCCACTTCATCACCGGACTCTCCTCGCACTTCCGCGACCTGCTGGTGAGCAAAGACCCCGCTACCCTGCCCCTGCTCGAAGTGGGGGCCAGCATCCGGCAACGCTACCAGGCACAGGCGCAGCAATGCCCGCTACCTTTCCTCTACCGCGCCATGAAGCTGTGCAACGACTGCGACCTGAACTACCGCGCCAGCAAGAACAAACGCCTGTTGGTGGAGCTGACCCTGATTCAAGTAGCCCAAATCACCGCCGAGGAGGACGACACTGCCGGTGGGCGTAGCCCTAAGCAAGTCATAAAACCCATATCCGCGCAGCCTGCCGCCGTACAACAGCCGCAGGCCGCCCCCGTTGCGCCCCAACCGCAAGCAGCCGCCACCGCCAAGCCGCAGGCAGCGCCCACGGCTACCGTCGCCAAGGCCACCGTCCCCACAAGCGACACGTCCGCCCACGCCACCCCCACCTCCATCCTGCTGGCGAAGGGCAAAGAAGAAAAGAAGGTTCCGGTAATGAAGATGTCAGGACTCGGCATATCCATCAGGCAACCGAAAACGGCAGCAGAGGAAGCGGACAAAAGCACGCCCGTTGCCCCGCAGGCACCCCGAACGGAAGAAGACTACATATTCAACGAAAGAGACGTCAACTACTATTGGCAAGAGTACGCCGGACGTATGCCCAAAGAGCAAGTCGCCATTGCCAAACGTATGCAGAACATGCACCTCACCCTGCTGAACGCCACGACTTTTGAAGCCGTCGTGGACAACGAAATCATCTTAAAGGAGTTCACCTCGATGATTCCCTCCATACAGGAGTACCTGCGCACCCGTCTGAAGAACAGCAAAGTGACCATGACCGTACGCATCAGTGCCCCTGCCGAGAAAACTCGCGCATACGGCCGTGTCGAGAAGTTTCAGATGATGGCGCAGAAAAACGACGCCCTTCTGCACCTGAAAGAGACATTCGGGCTGGAACTTTACTCATAGCGGAGCCGTGCGCGCCCCGACGCTTTTTCATCCCGTCTTGGTGCTGCCGGTGTTTACTGCCTTGATTATATGATTGTTTGCCCACATCTTTATTTAGACAAGATACAAATTAAAAGTTTTTAATCAAGATTGGTAGCAAGTATTGAATAAAACAGCTATTTTTGCCGAACCAATTAGTACTAATATTAAAATTTAAAGAAAATGGCTTACGTAATTAGTGACGATTGTATTGCTTGCGGAACTTGTATCGACGAGTGTCCGGTAGGCGCTATCTCTGAAGGCGATAAGTATTCTATCGACCCCGAGGCTTGTACCGAATGTGGCACTTGTGCAGATGTTTGTCCTTCTGAGGCAATCCATCCGGGAGAATAATGCAATCCCTTTTAAAGACAACAAAGGCTCGGTTTCAATGAAACCGAGCCTTTCTGTTTTTCCATCTCAGACAGTGGCATCGCACTCACCTCAAACCATACCGGCTTTCCCCATACATCCGAGGCGAGTGTCTGCCATCAGCACCAATCATGCAAGTTTCGACAATGCGTCCTTGATGCGACGAATAGCCTCCACGATATTCTCATCGCTGGTCGCATAACTCATACGAATACATTCGGGAGCGCCAAAAGACGTACCGCCCACACAAGCCACATGAGCCACTTCCAGCAGATACATGGCCAAGTCATCCGAGTTCTCAATCTTACGGTCGCCGACAGACTTGCCGAAGAACGAGCTGCACTTCGGGAACAAGTAGAAAGCACCTTCCGGCACGTTCACTTCAAAACCCGTCACCTCTTTAGCCAGCTTCACGATAAGGTCGCGGCGGCGCTCAAATGCCTTACGCATCTCCTCCACCGGAGCCTGAGTGCCTGTATAGGCAGCTTCGGCAGCCTTTTGGGAAACGGAGCACGGACCCGAGGTGTACTGTCCCTGCAATTTGTTGCAAGCCTTTACAATCCATTCCGGTCCGGCAATGAAACCGATGCGCCAGCCGGTCATGGCGTATGCCTTGGAAACACCGTTTATAATCACAGTGCGTTCCTTCATCTCAGGGAATTGCGCTATGCTCTGGTGCTTGCCGATGTAGTTGATGTGTTCATAGATTTCGTCCGCGATGACAGTCACCTGGGGATGTCTGGCCAGCACGGCAACTAATCCGGCAAGCTCTTCCTTGCTGTATACGGAACCGGTCGGGTTTGAAGGAGAACAGAGAATCAAGGCTTTGGTCTTCGGCGTAATGGCAGCCTCCAACTGTTCCGGCGTAATCTTGAAATCCTGTTCGATGCCTGCCGTAACAATCACCGGCTTACCTTCTGCCAGCTTCACCATCTCCGGATAACTGACCCAATAGGGTGCGGGCACAATCACCTCATCACCCGGATTCACCAACACCAGGACTGCGTTGCAAACCGATTGCTTGGCTCCATTGGCGCAGGAGATTTGGGCAGCTGTATATTCCAGACCGTTCTCTTTTTTCAGTTTCTCCACAATGGCATTGCGCAATGCCGGATACCCCGGAACGGGCGAATAGCGAGAGAAATTATCGTCTATCGCCTTTTTTGCAGCCTCTTTAATGTGGTCGGGCGTGTTGAAATCAGGCTCTCCGACACTCAGGTTTATAACATCCACGCCTTGAGCTTTCAGCTCTGCGCTTTTCTGAGACATAGCCAGCGTCGCTGAAGGCGACAGGCTGTTCAAACGATCTGATAATTGGTTCATCTTGTTTCTATTTAATGGTTGTTATGCAAATTTGGTTGCAAAATAAACGTTTTTCTTTGATATAATAAAACAAAAAGACAGTTACTTGTTAAAATGAAGCGTATGCCCCATACGTTCTTTTTTCGTGCGCAGATAGCGCTCGTTGTACTGGTTCGGGCGGGTCTCAATCGGGATATTCTCCACTATCTCCAGACCATAAGCCTCCAAGCCGACGCGCTTTACGGGGTTATTCGTAAGCAGGCGCATCTGATGCACTCCCAGTTCACGAAGAATCTGAGCCCCCACGCCATAATCGCGTTCATCCGCCAGGTGGCCGAGACAAAGGTTGGCATCTACCGTATCCATACCGTCTTCCTGAAGCTTATACGCCCTCATTTTCTCCATCAGGCCTATCCCACGGCCTTCCTGATTGAGGTATACAATCACTCCCCTGCCGGCTTCCTCTATCATCTCCATCGCCTTATGCAACTGTTCGCCGCAATCGCAACGCATAGAACCGAAAATATCTCCCGTGGCACAGGAAGAATGCACACGCACCAGCACAGGTTCATCGGGTGCCCAATCCCCCTTGAACAAAGCCACGTGCTCCAGCCCGTTGGACTTCTGGCGGAAAGGAATCAGACGGAAGTGCCCGTATGCTGTCGGCATATCCACCTCAACGCCCTTCTCCACGATAGACTCCTGCTTCAGGCGATAAGCAATCATGTCGCGGATGGAAATCAGTTTCAATCCGTATTCATCCGCCATCTTACGCAATTCGGGCAAACGCGCCATCGTACCGTCATCGTTCATGATTTCCATAAGCGCACCGGCCGGATAGAAACCGGACAAGCGGCACATATCAATCGTAGCTTCGGTATGACCGGCACGGCGCAACACACCTTTCTCCTGCGCATACAGCGGGTTGATGTGTCCGGGACGGCCGAACGTGGCAGGAGTGGAAGCCGGGTCGGCCAATGCCCGGATTGTCGCGGCACGGTCGGCGGCAGAGACACCGGTCGTACAACCTTCCAACTTATCGATGGTCACCGTGAAAGGAGTCCCCAATACAGAAGTATTGTCGGACACCTGATGCGGCAAGTCCAGCTCCTTGCAACGCGACACTGTAATCGGGGCGCACAACACCCCACGCGCGTGTTTCAGCATGAAGTTCACCTTTTCCGGCGTTATCTTCTCGGCAGCGATAATCAAATCGCCTTCGTTCTCACGATCTTCATCATCGACTACAATCACGAAATTGCCGGCCTTGAACTCCTCAATGGCCTCTTCTATCGTATTCAACTTTACATTTTCCATATATTCATTTTTATTATTTATTCTGATTGACTTTTCATGATGATATTCCGCACCTCTTCGTTCGTACAAATAATCCGTTCCATATCCTTATTCAGCCGGATACGGAACGCCCAGATACGGAAATAGAAAAACAGACCGACGGGCACTATCACCCCGCACACCCTATTCAACCAATAGTTGCGGAAAGGACGCACATGAGCATGAACGGCGATGACAGGATAATTGTTCAGCTGTGCCAGTAACTGCATGGACCTCGTATTGGACATTTCGTCTATCAAGGCCTCCATCCGGTCGTTGATGGCCACCACTTCCTCATCGTGCGGCGCATCGTCCATCCACAACCTGAAATAATTGGGAGCCCGCTTCAAGGCCTTCTTTTCGGCATATGCACGGCAATCGGCCGACAGTTGCAGAAGTTCTTCCGGCAGGCGTGCATAGTCCGGGTCGTGGATAATCACTTCCTTCCGGAAAAGATGACGGACGCTACGGATGCCCGCTATCTTCTTAAACCAGTTGACATAGGCATCGGCATTCAGCACCACCGAGTCGTTATTGGACTTATAAGTCAGGAACGCACCCAACGGCGCCAGCACAGCCGTACTGGTCCACATCCCCATCCATACAATCCACTTGCCGTCGCGCGCCATCTTGTAACCGGTATTATTAATGATGTAATAGATAATGAAAATAAGCACGGACACTATCACCGGCATCCCCAATCCTCCTTTACGAATAATGCCCCCCAGCGGCGCACCGATAAAAAAGAAAATAAGGCAAGCCAACGAAAGCGTCAGTTTTTCGTGCCACGCAGTCATGTGATATCTCAAGCTCGATTCCGTCTGGGATATGCTGAACCCCTTGAAGCTCCAATCGCTTGTCGCGTTTTCCGCACGGCTGACAGCCGTAGACAGTATTTTCTGCTTTTGCATCAGAGTGGCCACATTGAACAGGCTGTCCACATCGTAACTCCCCAAACGGGCAGACTCTATCTTCACCGTATCCGCCTTGGTCAGCGTGTTGGCAGTGACCTTATACGTACCGGCCATCGCCTCGTCATAGTATACCCGCCCGACACTGTCGTTCTGCACCTTCATGGAGTCGATGCCCGCCTGCAGCATTCTCATGTTCTTGCTGTTGGACTTATTATTCATGAACCCGGCATCCACCATGTTGAAGTCCGAATCGAACTCTATAATCGCGTGCTTCTCGACGAAAGTTTCCCGACGGTAAGGCACATTCTTTTGGTTCATACTCTGCGATTTCAGGTTTTCGAACTGCTCGCCACTATAAAGGTGCAGATAGAGGTGCTGCTTGTCTGCCGTCATCTCCAACCTGCCCGAATCCGCCTTGATTATCTGGGCATTCTCGAAACCCTTCTCAAAGTTATAAATCAGCACATCGTACAGCACGCCCGTCTTACGGTTCTTATGCTTTACATATAAATTATACCCATCTATTTCGTCATAGAACACCCCCTCGGGAATGTCCACTTCCGGTGATTTCTGTTTCATCGAGACCAGCAGTGTCCAAAGCTTGACTTCAGCCTGCGGTCCGACCACATTCTGGAAATAGAAAGAGACACAGCATATCAGTGTAATGAGCACAATTAACGGGCGCATAATCTTCAGCAAAGAAATGCCGGCCGCTTTCATTGCCAGCAATTCAAAACGCTCACCAAAATTTCCAAAGGTGATAAGAGCCGCTAACAAGATAGCCAAAGGCAACGAAATCGGCACCAACTTTAAGGAAGAATAGAAGAAGAACTGGGCAAGGACACTGATTTCCAATCCTTTCCCCACCATCTCATCCACATATTTCCACAGGAACTGCAATATGAAGATGAACAGGCAGATGAAGAAAGTGCCCATAAAGAGCATACAAAAGCTCTTCAATATAAATATATCTAACTTTTTTATGCGCAGCATTTTACTTGTATCATGCAATAAACGCACAAAAGTAGCACAAAAAAGGGAGTACGGGAAATTTTTAATTGAAAGTTAACTAAAAACCACACGTTCTGCGCAAAGTATCTACTTGTGATTCCCATAATTCGCATAAATCATTGACTTCGTCCGCATTGGTAAAGTCGGTTATCTCAAGCACAAAATCATTGGTCAGTTCGTTGTTTGTCATTTTCAATTCAAAATACTCACGCGGGTTCTCGTCATCGAGCCAGCGGAAACGGATAAAAGAGTATGCCCGCACAGCGACAATCTCGGCATCACGGCTTTCCGTTTTCCCCCAAAAGAAGGAGACAGCCTTGTCATCCGACTGCACCCTGTCCGCAAACCACCCTTCCAAACCGGTGGGAGTGCTTATAGCCGTCCAAAGAATACTCTTAGAGGTTGCATTCAAGAGATATTCCAGATGTATCTTTTTTCTTTCCATAGTATATTCTGTTTTTCATTGTGCCAGCCAAGATAGATACTTTTTTCTAATTAGAAAAAAAAATCATCACTTTTATTCTGCGGCATTCGACGAAAGCAGTATAAAGTGCTGATAATGTTATACAATACCGACAAAAGAAAAAAAGAAGGAATGAATTTCCGCCCATCGATGTTATCCAGACAACACAACAAATAGCAGAAAAATACGTCCAAAAGTTTTGGCAGTTTAAATAAAAGCTATATCTTTGCACCCGCAATCGAGAAACGATGGCGGGATAGCTCAGCTGGTTAGAGCGCATGATTCATAATCATGAGGTCCCCGGTTCAATCCCGGGTCCCGCTAC
>ERZ808044.1618-NODE-1618-length-11337-cov-3.172114_pt1 | contig 11337 bp, 18 predicted proteins | sample MGYA00380195_ERZ808044 | MGnify/ENA primary metagenome ERZ808044 (study PRJEB31490, sample SAMN06133423) | mouse gut metagenome | isolation source: Z7_2 | host: mice | place: China: Chengdu | collected 2015-05 ...
CTTGATTTGATTATATAATTCTTCTATTAATTCTGTTATGGAATATTTTGACTGTATGGCCTCCACAACACCAATCTGTGATAGTTTATTCAATTCCTGTGCAAATCCTTTTAATGATCCAATTGCACCAGGTCCGCCATGAACCAAAACAATTCTATAAGGTGCTTTTCCATATAAACGTACCATTTAATTCACCCTTACTATATAACAGGTTTTTCAATGCTTCTATTTCTAAATCATTTTCCCCAAAACTGATCTATCTTTGCCAGCAATTCTTTATCCGTCTGATAGGTAAAGTCATTGGCATTAATTTGTATTACATTTCCGTCAATTTCTTCTTTGCGGGCAGATTCAATATAATCTTTAAAATGATCAAAAATGTCAAGTGTTGCGCTTAGGTGAACCGGATGCCTGCTTTCATTGTACATCCTGTTTAAATATCTTTTATGTAAAATGTCAATATCTCCGCGAAGAAGCAAAACCAGCACCTCATAGTGATTGGCAGCAGCCACCTCATATAATCTCTCCAGGTCGGCTTTATGAAAGTTTGATTCCAGAATAAGATCTTTGTCCAGTTTGGTAAATTCTGAAAAAAGAAACAACATTAACTCCATTGTTACTGCGGAAAGTTTTAGATTTTCTTCCCTGTTTGAAAAGCCGATGGTATCTCCCAAAACTTCCTTAATCGAGTCTTTATTAAAAACATTTACATCATATCTTTTGGAAAGAATAGCTGAAAAAGTAGATTTGCCTGTAGCTAAATCACCCATAATTAATAATAATTTCTTCATCTGATCATCTCCTATAAACTCTTTACACATTTCCTCTAAAACTCTATCACTTATTGAATGACAGAATGGCTATGAATATAAAATTCTTCCTGGCTTGGTTGTATCTTTTTTTCCAGGTATTCAAAGGTCTTGTCAAATTCTTCAACATCCTCTTCTTTGATCTCGAAAACCGAGGACTCTAAAAAGTAGTATTTTGTGCCATCAAAGAATCCCTCTTCCAATTCCTTTACGAGCAGCGCCGCAGGAAAAATATCACCTTTCAAACATACATTGTATTTTTTACAGCTTTTAAATCCCCTTGACACATAATTAGCCGGATTGCCGAAAATAACAATTGCCTTATACCCCATTATAATTGCTTTTTCAAAGGATTTTTCCAGCAGCAGCTTCCCAATGCCTTTACGCTGATACTGTGGTTCTACACTGATGGGCCCAAAAGAAATAATATTTTTCGTATTTCCTTTTTCATCAATAAGTTTTGATTTTGTATACATAACATTTGCAATGACCTGTCCATCCAGCTCACATACGTAATCTAATTCTGGTATAAAATCCTCATGTTCCCGCAGAACATGCGCCAGATAGTGCTCATTCCCTCCTGGCACACTTAAATTCCAAAAGGCTCTCTTATGTATCTCTTCGACTTTCCGAAATTCGTCTGCTGTCTCATTTCGGATAATGATATGTGAATCTTGTAAGGGAATTTCTTTCCATCTGATTGATTCTGCCATAGTGCTTTTCCTCCATGCCTTTTACTCTGATTTTATTATAGCTATATCACCCAGTACTTTTAAAAATAATTTGGCATTGGTTTTAAAGGATATGCTCCACTCATGTTAAGCACATAGGGCCATTTTCCGGTATCCTCTATTATAAACCCGTAAATAATCCCCATATGGCGGTGCCAATGTCTGAACTGCCCTAAAATCAAACGGAATCTGCTCATATCACAGTTTTCAGGCTGCTTATCAAGATCGGTATCCTTAAGTGCTGCAATATAATTTTGTATTTTCTCCTGAATCTGATAAAAATAATTTTCCAACTGATTTCTTTCCAGATATTCATCCTGAGGAACCACATTCAAATCCGCCAGTGTATCCGTATGAAACTCCGGGTTCTCATAAGAAACGTCACCTGGATTTATGTACCATCTGTCCATAGAGTATAGAGTATGATACAAATATTTCCACATGGGAATCCCATCATACCGTTTATTCCAAAGTTCGTCAGGAATACATTTTATCAAATTCTCCGTCTCCCATAATGCCCTGCCTGTTAAATATCTTATATCATCACTCAGCATAATCTCTTATCTCCTGCATTCCTTTTTATGAATATTTTGCTTTGAAATAAACGTACAGCATAACAGCCGCAAAAGACCAGCATACGATTAATCCTTCCATATCAGGATATGTTTTGCAGCACTCGTTAGGCTTTTTCGGATTTACCCGTACCTTAATTGTTCTGCCGCTTTGTATCAGGCCCTTAAGAGCAGTTTTATATACCACTCCCTTATACGTGTATTTTACCCTGACAAACCCCGGTTCATCGTAACTTCCGTTTGGGTGCACATCTACCTTATAAGCAGGATTCCAGTCTTCCGGGCCAAGTACAAGAGCCTCCACTTCATCTGAATACCGCCATATAGTAATAAAACTACATATAAAAAGAATAATCCCTGTCACAAAAGCTATAATTACACAAAAAAAGATAAACCATTCCATTATGAACCCTCTCCTGTTTTTTCCGCATTCCAGTATAAATAGTACCATCCTCTGTATGCCTGGTAAATTGTGATAATTTTGCCAGTTTCTATTTCATATACTCTATAATAGCAATATTCGTCATCGGTCATCCCAGAATTACTATAATCATATTCTATCTCACAGTATAAAATATATTTTTTATCCGGTGAATAAATTGACCGACGTATTTCATAATCTGTATCGATATAATTCATCAATTCATCTATTGAACCGTCTGATTCAGAATATTGTTCCTGATGATTGGACTGAATCGTCCCAATTTTTTTCAATCCCCACAAACATCTTTTGTAAAACTGCTCCTGTCCGTTTTTCTCAAAAACAATATCTTCTATTCCTTGTACCTTTAAATAGTCCTGGGAAAAATCCAGTGGCAGGAAAGGCGCAAAGCAGTAAAAAACCCATATTAGAAAAATTACTCCGGCCAAAAACACTATGCCTTTTATCCATTTTATCAGTTGTTTCATACTTGATCCCATCTACCCACTTTAATAGACACTCTCACTTCTTATGCGCAGTAATAATTGTGTAGCTGTACGCATTTACCGTTATGATACAGCCATCTATATCCACGTACCAGTTTTTCCCATTTCTTGTAATCACAGCATCTGCAGAACTAATTTTATCTTTGCACCATCCCACAACATCATCTGTATTCAACGATAAATTTCTTTTGATCCGCGCCACGCCTAATTCTGTAGTATGTAATAAATTCAAATTACTCAATAATTCATTTTTCATTAAAGTCCCCTTGATAATTGTCCACTTTCTTTTTCATTTAAATTGCATTCCAGTAAACCATGAAAATCAGCACACATCCCCATGCATTTCCTGTCAGCTTACGGACGAGCAGCATTCCATAAATCAAAAATATTGTAACCAGCATCTCCACCACTGCATCAGGCGTCACGCCAATGGCACCATGAACCAAAATGCACATAATAGCACAAACAAACGCGCCCCAATCCCAAAATTTATATCGGGAAGGATACAACTCACTTAATTTATCACGAATTACAACATAATTAAACCCTTCAAAAAATCCCCAGCAAACTGCTGTAATCAACATTCCTAAGACATTGTACGGAAATCCGCTTTTCAGCAGTTCAGGAGTGGTATTAACATCCCAAAAAGGGCACCATGCATAAACATTCCCACTGATTACACAGTAAATAAAGTCAGGAATACAACAGGCAAGACTAAGAAGCAGTGCAGGTATCAGGTTCTTTGTATTTAGCCCGAAGGTTTGAAACTTTTCTTTTCTCAAAATACAAACGATTGTAATACCCAGTCCTGCCAATCCAAACTGCCCGCCGACACCCACAACTAAAACTCTCAGCACAATATTAATTGACGGATCAAAGACAAAACTTTTCATCTTATCATTCACAAGCATACATACTGCCAGCACTGCAAATGATACAATACAAATAATCCATAGATCCTGTGATAATTGCTTTTTCCTGTTTTTCGTTAATGTAGTTTCCATTGTTATGCATTCCTTTCATGAATACTTTTCCAAAATAACTTTATACTTTTTATAAACCACATAAATTCCCACTGTGCATTCCAGCAGAATGATTACAATTCCTAAAATAAGGTGGACAAGACAGCAGGCTCCTGCAATCACAAAAGCAATGGCACACTTCTTATATAAATCTGCCATTTCTTTGTTATAACCAGCAATATCATGCACTTTTTCCATTAAGGACTTATCTCCTGACCAGAAAGATATGGGCGTGCTGCTTCCTTTATCATAAACAGAAATAATCAAAAAAGGAACTGCACATAGCAGACATGCGATTAAACCAATGATTCTTCCTACCATACATTTATCTCCTTTCCTGTCATCGTAAAGCATCTTTGCATACTTACATCCGGCCCTCCAATCTTACGCATTCCTCTTGTATGAAGCCAGACGAAACCATCCTCTGCATCAGTTCAAAAGCAAATGGCACCAGTAATCTTAGATTTCGTTTTACTTACGAAAATCAATATCATAACGTGTCCCATGGGAAAGAAGAAGTCCATCTGTTAATTTAATACAAAGAATGCAGGTATTTACATCATTAAAATCATTATGTCCATTGTCTATCCATTCCGCAAAAGCTGTTCTCAACTTTTCTGCAATTTCCGCATTTTCCTTTTTGTTAAAATATCCCAGATTAATCCCCTCGCCATGGGCAGTAAACCAGTCGCCCGAAATTGCAACAACAGGATTTTTCTCTATTTGTTTCATTTTATTTGAAAGCCCATAGGTAATCACGTAAAATGCCCTATCTTCATAGAAGGCATTTACATTGCGCACATAGGGAATACCGTCTTCTGTTGTTGCCAATGCAATGATACTATCTCTCCCAAAACGGTCATTCAAAATCTTTTCAGCTTCTTCGCTTAACCTTTCCATTCAAATACCTCCTCATATAAAGTCAACAACATCACTGCCTAAGAATTTCATAATAACCTTCATGCGCCGCTTCGCGTTGCTCCACCACACATGAAAATCTCAGAAATTCCAAATAAAACCGCCTTACCTGAAATTTTAACTCTGTCATTTTTCCATTCCCCGTAAAGCACTCCTGTTCTTTCAGAAGCCTGGAATGCTTTGATTACGTTTTTACTTAATTTCCCTGCCCAATAAGGAACGATCATGCAATGGGTAGAACCTGTAACGGGATCTTCCGGCACATTAAGCTCCGGCGCAAAAACGCGGGAAACACAATCATATTCTTTTCCCTTCGCAGTTACAGCAATACATAATCCATCCAGCTCTTTCATACATGATTGATCTGGCTGCAAATTTATAACCGCTTCTTCACCATCAACAACAAGTAGTAAATCTCTGTCAAGGTAAGCGGCAAGCGGACGCACACCAATCGCTCTGGTCATTTTGTCCGTAACAGGCACTTCTTTAAGGTGATAGGCCGGAAAATCCATTTCAAACAAATCGCCTGCCACATCTACTGTCATTTCCCCCGACAAGGTATGAAACTTAATTTTTTTACACTCAGGTTCTACAAAATTTGCAATCACATAAGAAGTTCCAAGGGTTGCGTGCCCGCAGAAATCTATCTCTTCCTTGGGCGTAAACCAACGTAAATGGAAGCTATCCCCTTCCTTTACTGTGAACGCTGTTTCAGACAAATTGTTTTCTTTGGCAATATTTTGCATTAATTCCTCACTGATCCAGTGGTCAAGTATGCACACAGCAGCCGGATTTCCCTTGAAAACCTGATCCGTAAATGCATCTACAATATATTGTTTCATCAGTATTCCTCCCAGCTCCACTATCTTTCAGGCTCTGTTACCAATTCATTTAAATTTATCATGTTAAAGATTCAGTCCCTTATTCTCTTCGCACCCCAGCATAATGTTAAGACACTGAATGGCTGCGCCGGAAGCGCCCTTTCCCAGGTTATCAAACCTTGTGCTCACCAGCAGCCTGTCTTCATTTCCAGTCACGTATATTTCTATGCCATCCCAGCCTGCACAGGCATTCCCTGCAAGAAATCCATTATAATCCGCTTCCTTGCCAAAAGGCATCACCTTTATAAACTTCTTGCCGGAATAATATTCACCTAAAAATTCATGAACTTTTTCGGGCGTCTGTGTACCTGAAAGCAAATCTGTGTAAAAGGGCGTTGTAAGAAGCATTCCGCTATAATAATCACATATGATGGGGGAAAACAACGGTGCTTTATCAAGTCCTGTTATCTTCTGCATTTCTTTCAAATGCTTATGATTTTGAGTGAGCGCATACTCTCTTGGTGCATCAAGCTCCTTGTCTCTTTCCTCTGCTTCATAAACTGCAATTGTTTTCTTGCCGGCTCCGCTGTAGCCTGATAATGCAAATGCTGACACTGGATAGTCTTTCGGAAGCACTCCGCCTGCTATCAGAGGATAAACAATTGTAATAAATCCGGTGGCATAACATCCCGGAACCGCAATCCGCTTTCCTTCCTGTATTTTCTGCCGATGTCCCTTTGACAGTTCCGGAAAACCATAGGCCCAGCCTTCTAAAGTCCTGTGCGCAGTTGACGTATCTATGATCCTCACATTTTCATTTTCTACAAGGCTTACGGATTCCCTGGCGGCATCATCTGGAAGGCAAAGAAACGTGATATCAGACTCGTTAATCAGCCTTTTTCTCTCCTTAACATCCTTCCTGAGTTCAGAGGCAATAGGAAGCAGTTCAATATCATCCCTGCCCTCAAATCTTTCATATATTCTAAGCCCTGTAGTACCTTCGCTTCCGTCAATAAATATTTTCGTTTTGTTGCTCATAATTTTTCTCCTCTATCAATGATTTCTTCTATCTTTATAGTTCCTTAATCTCTATGCAACATATCATTCCCGGACCGCAATTGTCATTCGGCCTGCTAAAAAAGCCCTGCTTCTCACAATTGCCCTACCAATCCTTCTTCTCCCACTCAATATTCCATCCATCTAACTTGTTCCAACCAAATATTTCTTTAAAATCATTGTAACATCCTTCGCAGATGCAGCAACTCATATCCTCTGGTATAAACCACCGTTGAAAAGGGCTGTCCTGCACCCTCTCAAAACAAAATATACAACTTTTAAGATAAGATGCATATTTAATAATTTCTTCTCCATCAGTTGGATTTAGATACTTTTCCTTCAAATACTCTACGTCATTTAACAAACGCCAATCATCCTTTTCAACCATGTCTGATCCTCAATAAGTTTTCTCTCTTATCTCACGAAATCCAGAGGAATACCCATGCATTCTTTCAACGTCAAACCGAAAATTCACTTATTACATGTATTTTCCCAACAATATGTTGATTAAATATATCCAACTCATCAGCAGGCACCCATAATTCCTGATGATAACCAGCTCCAACAATGTGAACCTCAAATTTTTTGCTATACTCATCCTCTATTTCAAATTTTGTTACATATCCCTTATGGTCATCATTGTATTTTACATTCCACTTTGAAGCAATCTCTGTTGCATATTTCTCATTAAGAACCGGATAAAAAATTGGCTGCTCCGCTAATCTTGGTGGAAACTCTAAATAACCACTATCTTTAATCAACTCTAATTCCTTTGTTCCGACTGGTCGATATAGTATCATATTTTCCTCCATTATAAAAACCTCTGTAAAACAAAACATTATTAGGTTTTATTGCTATTAATACACTATTTATAATATCAGAACCTGCAATTATTGAATTAACCCACGCAACATAAACCAGAAGCATGTGAATCATTTTTGTCTAATCCCTAATAAATTTTTTGTCCGCCAAAGGAACACCCTCTTCATCTGAAATATATCGCTCCACTTTCATATGAAGATCATATTTTTCTCTAAGCTTTATAATTTGTGCCATCATGGGTGATTCATGATGCATATCAATTGACTTTTGATCTTTCCAGCTATCAATTAAAAGGACTGTTTCGGGATCTTTCATTGAAAAGAAATATTCATATCTCTCATTTCCTTCCTCATCTCGAATATCATTCACAATTCCGCTTGAAACCATTTCTTCCGCGAACTTTCTGGCATTTCCATTCTCACCGGTATAATAAATATTAACTGTAATAGCCATTTTATTTATCCTCTTCCTTCTATGACGAGCAAAGATGTTAATAAGCTTCACTTAACTAACTCATGTTAATCTTTGCTTCATCAATCAATATTCCATCACTCTTTCCAAGGGCGTTTTTTCCCTGTCCACCCCTTCGCTTTCCAGTAATTTGCATCTGCTTCATTAAATCCGTTTTTCTGCATCAAACGTATCACTCCAAAAAAGGCTCTTGTTTTTATAGATGGCTTCACTCTGCCCTGATTTTTCTTTATTTTTTTAGCTAAAGCAGTGTTCTTTTTCTCAATCCGGCGTTTTACTTTGGCGCTGACTCTATTCCAAGATGTTTCATAAACAGCAATTCCATATTTGTAGGTTTTTGCAATTCCCCAAAAGAAAGTGCTGTCTGCCATATCTTTATTTGTGCTTTTCATCCCTGCTCCTGCGGCAGTGGAAATACATACCGCCTGCTTATGGAACATTTTTTCCTCTGGGCGGTGCACCATCCATCTATAACCATAATGATCCAAAAACGCCTTCATTGCACCTGTTGCATGATATACATACACAGGGCTTGCCAAAATAATCACATCCGCCTGGTCCATAGCCTGCGTAATCGGCTTAAGCTTTTCGTAATGAGGACATAACTTTTCATCTTTTCCAAAGCAGCTAGTGCATCCTACGCAAAAGGAGTCAAAATCCTTTGGCAGAAAAAATTCGGTGATTTCCCCTTCCAATTTCTCAGCAAGCTCTCTTGCAATATGATAAGTTGAACCTTTATGGCTCTGTCCGTGAATGATCGCTATCCTCATTGAAAGTTCCTCCCGTTGACTGATCGGACATATAGGATAACTATACGCTTTCTAATTTAAAATCTCAACTATTTTTACACAAGTTAATTATAGTAAATGACATAACAAATTTCTGCTTTCGCCGCTTATGACGCACCCGGAACCTACAGCAACGCCATATTGCATGATTATACATTATTGTTGCATAATATTCAACTATTTTTTATTTTTATGCATAAAATTGAAATTTTATTTAAATTTTATACATTATAGTATTGCATTTTGGACCAATCTGTTGTATATTGTCAAAAGAAAGTAATCTAACATTTCGTACTAAATTATATGGAGGCAGTATATTATGAAGGAAAAAGTTATTTTAGCGTATTCAGGAGGACTTGACACCACAGCCATTATTCCTTGGCTAAAAGAAAATTTTGATTACGAAGTCATCTGTGTCTGCATCGACTGCGGACAGGGGGAAGAACTGGATGGCCTTGAGGAAAGAGCTAAATTCTGCGGCGCTGAAAAATTATACATATTGGATGTTACGGATGAGTTCTGTGATGAGTACATCGTTCCCTGCGTACAGGCCCATGCCGTATATGAAAACAAATATCTTCTCGGTACTTCTATGGCAAGACCTCTTATTGCCAAAAAGCTGGTTGAAATTGCACGAAAGGAAAATGCAAGTGCAATCTGTCATGGTGCTACCGGAAAAGGAAATGACCAAATCCGGTTTGAGTTAGGAATCAAGGCTCTTGCTCCTGACTTAAAGATTATTGCTGCATGGAGAAATGACAAATGGACTTTAGATTCCCGGGAATCTGAGATTGCCTATTGCAAAGCTCATGGCATTGACCTTCCTTTCTCTGCTGACTCAAGCTACAGCCGGGACCGTAATTTATGGCATATCAGCCACGAAGGGCTTGAACTGGAAGATCCTGCAAATGAGCCCAACTATGAACATCTCTTGGTGCTTGGAACTACTCCTGAAAAGGCCCCTGATGAAGGTGAATACGTTACTATGACTTTTGAAAAAGGTATTCCTGTTTCTGTAAACGGTCAGAAAATGAAGGTTTCTGATATTATTCGGGAGTTAAATAAATTAGGCGGCAAACATGGTATTGGTATCGTTGATATTGTGGAAAACCGTGTAGTAGGCATGAAGTCCAGGGGTGTTTATGAAACTCCCGGCGGAACCATTCTTTATGAAGCACACCAACAGTTAGAGGAACTGATTCTTGACAGGGACACCTACGCAGCCAAGATGGATATGGGAAATAAGCTGGCGCAGATCGTATACGAAGGGAAATGGTTCTCTCCTTTACGAGAAGCAGTTCAGGCATTCATTGAATCTACCCAACAATATGTAACAGGCGAAGTAAAGTTCAAGCTTTATAAAGGCAATATTATAAAGGCTGGCACCACTTCTCCTTACTCCTTATATAATGAAAGCATTGCTTCCTTTACTACCGGTGATTTGTATGATCATCATGATGCAGAAGGCTTTATCAACTTATTCGGACTTTCTACTAAAGTTCGGGCTATGAAAATGATGGAGCATGGAGGCTGATTGCGCTTATGGATGTGATCACGTTATTATTATCTTATTTCATAGCAGTCAACTTAATCGGATTTGTCCTGATGGGCGTAGATAAATATAAAGCAAAAAAAAGGGGCTTCCGTATTCCGGAAGCAACCCTTTTTACAGTTGCTGTTATTGGCGGAAGCATAGGTTCCATTGCAGGAATGTATGCTTTTCGTCATAAAACAAGACACCGCTCATTTGTGTACGGAATGCCTTTTATTTTATTTGTTCAAATCATCCTTATTATCGCTATCTTAAATGCACCTATTGAAATTTCCATCTTATAACAGGAGGATATTTATGCATATTGCAATTTGTGATGATAATGTAGCCGATGGGGCAATTTTGTAAGAACAACATCAAAAAATATGATAAGAAAGTCTCAAGTCAGTCTCAAAAATATATGAAAAAATGAGACTGATTTGAGACTACTTGAGACTGAGATTTTATAGAGTCCATGTTGAGGTGTTTTTATCATATGCTGCACCTGTTACTTTTTTAATTTTTGCGTAATCTCTAAATACAGTTGCTCTCGAAATATCCAATTCTGCCATGACCTGTTCCACTGACAGATGAATATTTTCACAAATCATATCATAAATTTTCTGTTCTCTTTTAGACAATGTCTTACTTTCCTTTGCTGAATCTGCTGCTACTTTATTCAAAGGAATAGAAATTTTAAAAACATCATCTTCAAACAGTTCCGGCTTTCCGCCTTCAGAATAGATTGGCGTATATTTATAAAGATTTCTGACACCAGAGCCAATCGTATCAGTTCGTCCAATGTTTGCAAAAAATTGCTGTATTAATGGATTTTTAGGATATGGGGTAAATTCATCACTCATAATATT
>ERZ808044.1623-NODE-1623-length-11291-cov-3.754236_pt1 | contig 11291 bp, 8 predicted proteins | sample MGYA00380195_ERZ808044 | MGnify/ENA primary metagenome ERZ808044 (study PRJEB31490, sample SAMN06133423) | mouse gut metagenome | isolation source: Z7_2 | host: mice | place: China: Chengdu | collected 2015-05 ...
GAAGGGATTAGCCGACGGAATAGAAAGCCTGATCGGCAAAGGCTTTGACGAGGAAGGCATTCTCTTTTCAGGGGGAGAGCGGCAGAAAATCGCCATTGCCAGGGCCTTGTATAAGGACTCTCCGTTTATCCTGCTGGATGAGCCCACCGCTGCCCTGGACCCGGTTGCGGAGTATGAGGTATACTCCGCCTTTGATGAGATGGTGCAGGGCAAAACGGCCATCTATATCAGCCACAGGCTTTCCTCCTGCCGTTTCTGCGACGATATCGTGGTGTTTGACCAGGGAGAGGCGGTACAGCGGGGGAGCCACGGGGCCCTGATGGCGGACCGGGAAGGGCTGTATTACGCTCTGTATACAGCCCAGGCCCAGTATTATGAAAGCAACGCAGGACAAAAGGCGGAATGCTGACGATTCATTTCACAGACTAGTTCAGCCGGAATTTGCGCACCAGATTATTCATCAGCAGGGACTGTTTAGACAGTTCCTGCGAAGTGGCGGCGCTCTCTACCGAAGTGGAGGAGGTATCCTGGACTACGGAGGAAATCTGGTTAATTCCATCTGTAACCTGGGAAATGGCTTCGGTCTGGCTCTCCACGGCCTCTACCACCACATTCATTTTAACGGATACATTCTGGGCTATGGAATTTGCCTTATTCAATGACTCCGTTACTCTGCTCACAACCTGGCTGCCCTCCATTACGGTGGCAATAGAACTTTCTATAAGTTCTTTGGTGGCTTTGGCAGCTTCGTCGGATTTGGAGGCCAGACTGCGCACTTCACTGGACACCACGGCAAAGCCTTTTCCGGCACTGCCCGCCCGCGCGGCTTCCACAGAGGCATTAAGGGCCAATATATTGGTCTGAAAAGCGATACCCTCTATGGTACTGATGATTTTGCTGATTTCCGCGGAGGAGCTGGAGATTTTCTCCATTGCGCTGTTCAGTTCTTTGACATAATCGACGCTGATCCCCAGCTGCGCGTCAGCCTGATTCGCAAAGAGTCCCGCTTCCTCCGCCGCTGCCGCAGTCTGCCGGGCATTCTGCGCAATACCGGTCACAGTGGAGGAAAGTTCGTGGATGGCGCTGGCCTGTTCTGTGGCTCCCTGGCTCAGGGACTGGGCTCCCGTGGATACCTGACCGGCGCTGGAGGCCACCGTTTCAGCGCATTGGCTGATCTGAAGGAGCGTATCTCTCAGGGAACCGTGGATTGCCTTCATGGATTTTTCGATGGCCACAAAATCTCCCCAATATGTGCGGGTGATATTTTCGCGGAAATCCCCCTGTCCCATCTTGCCCAGATGGTGGGACACATCCTGTACTACATCATTCAGGCGGTGCATGGTGGTATCCAGAGCCTTTGTCAACTCGGCAGTCTCATCCCGGGACCTTACCACCGGGGAGGCGGTATGTAAATCACCCTCGGCCAGCTTTTCCAGCCGGAGGACACAGGCGCGGATCGGGCCGGAGATGGATCTTCCCACCAACACCGCTACCGGGAAAGTGGCCAGCACCACAAGAAACACGACAAGGATTGTGAGCAGGATGCTTCGGTCCAGGGTGGATTTAAACTCTCTTTGACTGGCCTCGATGGCGATGCTCCATTGCTGGTTGCCATCAATGGGAGCAAAGCCCACAAACTTATTGTCGCCATAAAAAGTATAGGCGCCGAAGCCGGTTTCTCCCTGAATCATGCGCTGATTGACCGCGGCTACATCCGCCACACTGGCATCCGTCTTAGCGGCTTCAATCATATTGGAACCGCTTTCCACCACGGAGCGTTCCCGGTGGCCGATCACATTGCCTTTGTTGTCCAGGATATAGGCTACGCCGTCATTGCCCATGGACAGATTGACTACAATATCCGACAGGAAATCGGCATTGATGCCGCCGTAAACCACACCCTCAAAACGACCGTCGATGATGATGGGAACCTCCAGCAGGAAGATCATCCGCTGACCGTCATTCATAATGTCGGAAATATAGGGTTTCATGTTTTCTTTGCACTGCTGGAAATATTCTTCTTCAGCGTAGCTGTAGCCGGTGGAGGATAAACCGTCGGCATCCATCTTACCGGTGTATATAAATCCGTTGCGGCTGGCGATTTCATCCCGGACAGGAACCAACTCCGGGGCGTCCGGGGCGGATTCGCGGAAAATATCGGAAGCGGCAGCCTCCTGCAGGGCGGTCCAGTAATTATCCATACGCCACTCCACTGCGTCCGCCGCCATCTGTGTGGCCGGTCCCAGGGTCTTTGTCATCATATCATCGATTCCGGCGGCGTTTAGCAGGGCTGTGATCACGCCGATCAGCACTGATCCGACCAACATTACCGACAGCATACTGATTTGAATTTTTGATTTGATAGACTTCATGATTACATCTTCCTCTCATTCATTTTCGAACAGGAGAAATGATTCAGTCAGGTGCAAACCATTCGTGAGTGCCTACTCCTGTCTTCCCCCATCTTAGCATAAATCCTCGGAATGTTCAATTCATAAATTGCAGGAAAAACAGACACAATTTCACTACAGCCGTCGAACAGGGCATTACATAGATATTGTCTTTCCCGGACAAACAATGTATAATGGTAATGTTCACGGAGGGGAGAGCGGATACGCAGGGATCCGCACAGCAGTGTACCAGGAGACTATTTGGGAGAAGGAAACATATGAGTGAATGCGGTATTCAGATTCCTGATGTAATGTATTTTTCAGCACCATGGGATATCAAAGCCGAATACCTTTCGGCGGAAATGACAGGCCAGGTGTTTATGTCTCCGTGGATTGGTATTTCTTCCCTGTTTGTAATTGACAGATTCCGGGAAGTGGGCACATATTTTGAAAGGACATTGCTGGAACACAATATGGAATTGGTATCCAGTAAATATAATATAGATTACGATGAGTGGTATAGTGATTCTGACAGGCTGACATTGCCCTTAAAGGAAGCGCATCTGCGGCACAATGTGGAAGCATTTCGGCATGTGGCACCCCTGCAGTCCGTCTCGTCGGGTTATATCTACAAACTGGATGTATCCGGCATAAAGGAAGAACTGCAACTTTATGTCACACAGGATGCGGACAGGGAGCTTGTGTACAGCGGGAAAGAAAAAATACCCGTGATGGAAAAAATATCCCATACCATTCACTGGGAATTATCCTACGGGGAACATTCGTCATTTTCCGGGATACTTTCAGCCAGGGAGATGGTTTCGGGAGTGGTGCGGGAGGTACTTTTATCAGATTTAATCAATGAAAATTAATTGATATAAATTTGTCTTTCCCTATTTTGGCATAAATCCTCTGGATGCTCAACTCACAATTTCACTACATGATTTCTATGACAATATGAATCATATCGCCGTCCTTTTTGCCAATTTTTTTGCGGATGGATTTCAGCACGCCTATAATATAGCATATGTTTCCATCCGGCGTTTTTACGCCCATATTCACGATACTGCCGTCGTAGGGCTGGCCGTCAAACAGGGCATGTACCCTGATTCGTCCCTTGCCGAATTTTTCCCTGATATCCCAGGGGAATATTACATAGGCTCCGCCCTTTTCAGGAAGTTCATGAAGTATTTCATCGTATTCAAATCGCTCTGTCATATTTTCCTTTCCGCCGTGCCGGCTTGCTGCGCAGTTTTTCTTATATTATAGCAAATATTATAGCAAAAATGGGGTTTTTTAAAAGCGGTGTTTGACTGTTTCCGCTGGGAAAATTCTTTTGCAGACGCTTTTTACTTGACTCTGCCGTTGGGGAAGCGTTTATACTATAAATATAGAAATGCAGGAGGCTTTTTATGGGGGAGCTAATTAAAATAAGGGAAATATCATCAAAATATGATGTCTCTGCCCGCACGCTGCGGTATTATGAGGATATGGGATTGCTGAGCAGCACGCGGAGCAGCGATTACGCGTACAGATTGTATGATCAGGAGGCAGTCAAACGTCTGGAGCAGATTTTGATTCTGCGCAAACTGAATATCTGCATAAGGGATATTCAGCGGATTTTTCACGCCCCGGGATCTGATATGGTTCTGGACATTCTGGAGATAAGCATCATTCGGATTCAGCCGTTCAGAGCGTTTTCTTCCGGCAGGGATACCCTTGACAATGTGATGGGAACTTTTCAGCAATGGCAGGAGGAGCACAATCATTTGGTCAGGGAAATGCTGTACGGTGCCCCGGACTTTCTATGGTTTGAAGAGGACGGGAGCGCGGAGTGGATCTGGGCGGTTAAGGAAGGGGTCACCCAGGAAGACACGGTTCCCTATGACCTGATTACATTTGAGGGGGGACTGTATGCCTCCGCCATGTCTGTGGACGGGGATGATGATATTGGCGGCAGGATTTATGAAGGGATACGGAAGTGGCTGGAGGAGAGCGGATTTGAATCGGACGAGCGCCCGGGACACAGAACCATGGGACATATGGTCAACCCCACGGAGGAGATCAGGCAGGCGCTGGGGTATCATCAGATGGAAATCTTTGTTCCCATCAAAATACGGTCCCGGCATTGGAGGAAAGAAGGATGAAGGATACATATTCAGTCAGCGAATGGGCTATAATACGCCGCAATGAACTGGTAGATATTCCCAAGGAGTTGCCGATCCATTCGGATTTTCTGCGGACACTTACGCAGGAGGCGTTTGAATGCGCTTTCAGGGAGATTGGACAAATGTTTTGGCAAATATATTCCGACATGGCTGAGACGCCGGAAAACTTCGGCATGCCTTTGTACAGAACAGGAGAGTACGATTATTTTTCAAAGCAGGCTCGGGAAGCCCGAACAGCGCCCTGGAATCTGTTCTATTTCCTGCTTTGCCTGTTTTCCTGCGGTGAATGGAAGGAAAAACGATTGGCGGCGGATACGGAGGAGATTCGGAGGATCAACCGGGTAAAAAAGACGGCGTCTCTGCTCAAGGCCCTGGAGGACTATGGCTTTATATTTTCCGGGATAAAGAATTATCAATTATCATCCGGATCTTCTCTTGAAGTTGAATATCCGGATGATCCCAATGTGGTGGAAGTCTTGTTTCTCCTTGCTCAAAAGGTAAAAAACACACAAATGAAGGATGTAAAAAATGATTTCTCTCATATGAATATGTTTGCAAATGGGTTCATCGGATGGAACTATAAATTGCTGGCTGAGGATATTAATACCTGCACGCTGGCCCAAGGCTGTGACTATGTGGGGGATAAGATGCACAGCGAGGCGGACAGAAAAGTGATCTGCATGATGGACCGCCTGCTGACCGGGATGGGGTATACAATGAAAAAGGGGGATTTCAACGAGGGACCTTCCGTAAGATATTACCGGGGAAAATCAAAAGTATATGCGTATGCTTTGAATTCTGACAGAGGGAATTTATGTCTGGAATTGAGAATCAGGAATGCGGAGAACTGTCTGGAATATCTGGGGCAATGTCCTGACAGAATCGCGGAAATGTTCCGCCACAACGACAGCGGATGCCGGAACCGGATCAACGGGACCTGCAGGAGCGGGGTGGATTACAGGTTTGAAGGGCAGGAAAAATGGCATTGCGGATGCTGCGGCGCACCGTTTAGACTGCATCCCCGTAAGGAGGATATACCTCATTATATTAAATTGATGGAACTGGGAAACGGATGAGTTTGTACGGCTTGTTAAGGGGAAGTAATTCCGATATTTGAGGATTTCAACAGGTGGGGAATGGGGCAAGGAATGACACTTCAGTGCCATTCCCTAGTATATTGATTTAATATTTAGCCTGATTCTTTTGTCTGCCAAGAATAAAAAGCATTACTAACAGAATGATTGGAAATACAAGACCAACGCTTATGCCTGCACGAATATTATCTCCCGCATATTGTGTAACACGGCCAACTATACCAGGTCCAATGCTTCCCCCCAAATCTCCTGCCATAGCCAGCAGCGCAAACATAGCCGTTCCGCCTGCAGGGAATTTCTCAGATGAAATACTAATTGTCCCAGGCCACATAATACCAACGGAAAAGCCACATGCAATACAGCCAATAAGGTCTATCAATGGATTTGCCGATAATGAAGCGAAAAGATAACATGTAACACATAAGATTCCGGAACCTGTCATAAATTTCATCAAATCCATTTTGTCACCATATTTTCCGAATATTACACGGCTTATTCCCATTGTAACCGCAAACATACAGGGACCAGCTAAATCTCCTATCGTTTTCGATAATCCCAATGCTGCTTCTGCATATGCCGACGCCCATTGTGCCATAGCAAGTTCTGATGCACCAGAGCAGATCATCAAACATACCGCCAGCCAGAATAATGGTGTTTGAAATAATTTTTTTATTCCCATTCCATTCCCTTCAGCTACTAAATGTTTAATTGGGCATGTTGCAAAATTATAGATATTGACTGCAGGAATAAGGGCCCATAGTACAGCCAGCCACTTCCAACTATTCATTCCGAATATCAGGAAAAACAGGGTAGATATCAAGATTGTTCCCACTGCCCCCCAACAGTAGAAAGAGTGGAGCAAACTCATTGTCGCTTCTTTATTCTCAAACGGACATGCTTCTACAATAGGGCTGCAGAGTACTTCAATCAATCCGCTTCCGATTGCATACAGGATTACACTGCATATAATTCCAATAAACGGAATGGGTAATATATCCGGCAGAAATGCCAGACCAATCAGTCCGGCCGCGGCACATATTTCGGAGGCTACAATACACACACGATATCCAATCCTGTCCACATATTTTGCACAAAATAAATCCACTAAAAGCTGAGTAAAGAAAAAGCATGTAGAAATCAATGCAATATTTCCAAGAGAAATATTGTAATCATAATGAAATTTCAAAAACAGCAGCGGCGCAAAGTTAGCAGCTATTGCCTGGGTAATAACTCCTAAGTAACAGGCTGTTTTTGTTTTTTGATAATTTTGCATAATACCTTTGTTCCTTTCTTCCCTTTTTTGTGGCGATCAACATCCTTCTAATGCATATTTTTATGTCGCTTTCATACTGCCATTTAAATTCCGTGTTTCGTCACCTTGCTTCCTTCTTTTGAATTATATACTATGTAACTTCGCTTTTCATTGATTTATATCCGATATTTATTGTATAATATCGCAAGAACGTATATCGGGAGAGGGTTCGCTTATGAATTTCAATACATCGTATAACAAGATTGTGACAGATGAAAACTTGATGGAAACGGTAAAGCATGGAAGCAATGGCTACCCCTTTCACTTTTATTATGACAATTTAGCCCTGTTTGACTTTCACTGTATTGAATGGCACTGGCATACCGAATTGGAGTTCGTTTATATTGAATCAGGAACTGTGACTTTTTGGATTGGAGAAAAACAGTTTATTTTAGCGGAAGGAAATGGCGTATTCATTAATTCTAAAATCCTTCATCGCTTCTATTCTCCAGCTGAAGCTGTTATTCCAAATTTTTTATGTTTGCCTTCTTTTATTGCTGCGGAAGATAGTTTTATATATCAAAAATATATTTTACCGATTATTTCTTCCGCCTTATTTTTCCTGATTTTTGATGCGGAAGTTCCTTGGCAGGCGGAGGCTTTATCCATTATCAGGCAGATCATTGCTGCGCAGGAGGGGGTCTCATCCTGCGAACTTGCCACTGCATCTCTCATTCAAAGGCTTTGGTTGGAGATATATGAAAATGCGGATATTACATATATGAAAGATCATATAAATGATTCAGCTTCTTCGCAGGCAAGATTACAGTTGATGATGCAGTACATTCATCAGAATTATTCCCATGATATTTCATTAGAGGACATTGCAGGGCATGCAAGGATCAGCAAAAGTACCGTATTAAACCTTTTCCATAAATATTTACACATTACTCCGATAAACTACCTTATCAATTATCGTTTAAATGAAGCCGCCCGATTACTTTCAAAGACCGAGAAAAAAATCAGTACTATTTCTGACGAAACAGGATTTAATAATGTAGACTATTTTTGCAGATTATTTAAAAAGCATTATCATTTAACGCCGACTGAATACCGGAAAAAGAGATTGTTTTTAGCGAAATGTGCAATAATAGTAGATAAAATTACGTCTGAGCGGTATAATCTAAAGGATATAGAATGCGGCAAATTTGAATGCAGCGGTGGATACGATTATGAAAACTTTGATATTAAACGGCTTGCCAAGAATAAATAGTGATACTAACAGTCTTACTATCAAGATTTTTCAGAATTAACTGGAAAATTATTGGATGTTGGGTTTATTATAATCTTTTTGCAGAGAATCAATATTAAGCATTTGAGACGAGGGGAATTGAAATGGAGCAAATTGAATTGATAAAACCGGGAATGGAGTATGCCGACGATATATGGGATTTTCGTCAGGAAATTTTAGATTGTGACGCAGAGAGTGAAGACCAGTTTGCAGGTTGTATATTATTGGATGTAAGTGTGTCCGCTGAAGAGTGGATCAAAATGTGTGAGCTCAGAATGAGTGAAGAAACATGTGTTAAGGCAGGCACATCGGTTCCTTCCAATATGTATTTAGCCGTTCGGAAAAATGATAACAGAGTTATAGGTATTATAGATTTGCGTCACCATATAAATCATCCGATTCTTGGAACATGGGGAGGACATTGTGGATATTCGGTACGTCCTTCTGAACGAGGCAAAGGATATGCCAGGGAAATGCTTCGCCTGAATATACGAAATGCGAAAGCATTAGGAATTTCCAAACTTCTTATTACATGTGATGTTAAGAACATGGCCAGCGAAAAAACCATACTTGCTAACGGCGGTATTTATGAGAAGACCATAGAAGTTGATGGATGTAAGATGAAAAGATTTTGGATCGAGGTTAATGATTAGGCAAAAAAGAGTTTTCTTTCCATAATAGGATAAGCAAACTCTTTTTTATTACATTCTTATTTTTTCAACCCTCAGTTTTCACTGGCATATTCATTTTAGCATGTAAATACATAAAAGTAAATTATTTTGAAAGTACATGTTCAAAAAGTAATTCAATAAAAATGTAATAAAATATTTATTCTGATATTGAAAAACATATTCGCATGTGCTAACATAAAAATATAGTTATGAGAATTCATATAATGCGGTTCTACATTAAACAGATACAATCCGGCATGGGAGATACAAAAGTGAATGCAAAGACTGCGCATATAACCAGGACAGAAAATGAAATATTTGAACAGGACTTAAAAGAGCATTTATTCCATACAGCCGCATTATGCAAAGGGTATATGGGGAAAATGGGCTGTGCGGCCATGGGATATCTGGCGGGTATTCTGCACGATGCAGGCAAAGCCGGGTCGGCTTTTCAGGGCAGGATGGAGGCCATACGGGAAGGACGGCCGGATCCGGGACAGAAAGGGGGACATGCCTCTGCAGGTGCGGTGCTGCTTAGCAGATGGGGAGGCAAGACAGACAATTATTACAAGAATTTCGCTTTACAGGCCATATGTGAAGCCATTTTTTCCCATCACGCGGCACTGCCGGACAATCTATCCCCCCGGCTGGAGGATGGGTATAAGGCCAGGCTTCAATGTGAAGAGGCGGAATTATCGGAAATAGAGGCATATTTTTGGAATGAAATTATCTCCCGAGAGGACTTTGAGAAACTTTTGGAGCAGGTATACGGGGAGGCGGAAGCATTTGTAAACAGGGTGAAACAATGCGCAAGAGCCCAGAAAGAGATGGAATTTTTCCTGGGCATGGCGGAGAAGATGCTGCTGTCGGCTCTGATTGACGCCGACTGGCTGGACAGTGCCATCAGCGGCGCAGGGGGACAGTTGGACTTTGGGGATTTGGATGGGGAAGACGCTGAAAATCCTTCCAGGGAAAAGCTGTTTACATATTTTCTGGACAATTTGGAAAATGGACTGAGGGAAATGAACCGCTCCTCCAAACCCATCAATGTATGGAGAAATCGCATCTCCGACCAATGTAAGGAGGCAGGGGCCAGAGCGGGAGGGGTCTATACCCTGTCCTGCCCCACCGGGGCCGGTAAAACCCTGGCGGTGACCCGCTTTGCCCTGACGCATTGCATCCGGCAGGGCAAAGAGAGAATATTCTACATCATTCCCTACCTGTCCATCATTGACCAGACGGCCAAAAGCATAAAGAAGGCGCTTGCAGTCGGCAATAGGGAAGGCACTGACGAATTGGTGGAAAACGGTATTTTGGAACTTCATTCCCAGGCAGAGTATAAAAAGGGGGAAAATGCGTCAGGCGCCTCATGGAGCGGGGAGGAAGAACCCGTCGCTGACGGGGACTTCTGGGCACAGAGGATGACGGAGCCTATAGTGCTGACCACTATGGTGCGTTTTCTGAATACATTTTTTGCCCGGGGGACCAGAAATCTGCGCCCGGCCCATCAGTTCCAAAACGCGGTGCTTATCTTTGATGAAGTGCAGACCCTGCCTGTAAAGCAGATCGCCCTGTTTAACAGTCTGCTCAATTATCTGACACAGCTTTGCGGGTGCACATGCGTCCTGTGCACCGCCACCCAACCTTTGCTGGGGGAGATGGCAAAACCGGTTTATCCCGTCAAAATGGCGGAACCTGCGGCCCTGGCAGAGCTCCCCCCAGAAGCGGGGGAAGTCTTCCGGCGGGTGCAGATAGAACCCCGGCTGAAGGCGGTGGGTTATACCCAAAAGGAACTGGCAGATTTCGTCTGGGAAAAGGCAGAAGAGAGCGGAAACGCGCTGGCAATCCTGAACACCAGAGATTGCGCTCTGGCCGTTTACAGTGAATTGGCAAAGCGGGCGGGGGAGGCATATAAAGTGTATTACCTTTCCACAAAACTATATGCGGCGCACAGGAAAAGCATTATTGAAAAAATCCGAGAGGACTTGTCTTGCGGAGAAAAAATCATAGTGGTCAGTACATCCCTGATTGAGGCCGGCATAGATTTTGATTTTTCCTGTGTGGTTCGATCCCTGGCGGGAATGGATTCCATAGTCCAGGCGGCGGGGCGGTGCAACAGGGAAGGACTGCGGGGGGTGGAGACCACCTATATTGTCAATCCCTGTCAGGAGCTGGAATCACTGGCACATTTGAGAGACATCAGGGAGGGAGCGGAATCGTCCCGAAGGATACTGGGGGAATTTGAGAAAAACAGGGCACGCTTCGGGGGTGAATTGCTGTCCGAAGAGGCAATACACACTTATTTTTCATACTATTTCTGGAATAGAAAAAAAGAAATGGTTTATCTCATACCGGGACAAAACAAGGTTTCCCTCTATGACTGGTTGGCAGATAATGTGGATCTGGTGAGGTCGGGCGAGGCGCA
>ERZ808044.1624-NODE-1624-length-11270-cov-7.061556_pt1 | contig 11270 bp, 13 predicted proteins | sample MGYA00380195_ERZ808044 | MGnify/ENA primary metagenome ERZ808044 (study PRJEB31490, sample SAMN06133423) | mouse gut metagenome | isolation source: Z7_2 | host: mice | place: China: Chengdu | collected 2015-05 ...
TTTGTCCAACTTTTTTTCAAAAAAGTTGGTGGGTGTGGGTGAAACCCACAAAAAAAGACTTTATTGACAGACTGAAACATTTAATATAATGTTTGATTTTCGCCTATATTTTTTGCATCAGAAACAATAATATCATATGCTTGCAATTCATAAGAACTACTACCTGGATTAACAATAGTATATTCTTCATTTTGTCCTATCACAGTAATTGCTGTAAATTTTGCAATAGAGCTATTTCCTACAAATACACCTTTCATTGTTTCTACATCATTAATCGTATAACTACCTGCATTTTCGCCAATAGCATAACTACCATCTGGCTGTTCTGTTCCTTGTGATACCATATCTCCTACTTTTAAATTACTAAAATCTTGTACCACATATCCAAATCCCTCTGTTTTACTATATCTTATTAATTGTAAAGGAATAAACTCTGTCTTTCCATTTACTATTTTATAAACACCCTGTTCCCCTGAATTTTCTATAATACAGTTCACAGGTATTTTTAACACTGTTTTTTCTATGATAGCATTGTTTGGTATTTTGATGCCCTCTAAAGAAGTACTTTGTATGCGGAAAGAAATATTTCTCAGTCCAATTACACTCAATATATCTTGTGTGGTACTAAATACTACTCTTGCTTCTTTTTCATTGATAGAAAGTGATTCTATATTCATAGTAAATTGTTTTTCTTCTTCATTAATTGTTGCATATAAATATTTTGTTTGTCCGTCTTCCCAACCACTCACCACTTCAGGGGGTAAATAGGAGACAATATACCATTTATTACTTGTTACAATTTTAAACATCACTTCATTTTGTTCTACTGCACCCGTTTTAGAAAGATATTTAGGTGTAATTTGTGTTGAAACCTGTTTTTGTTCTATCATATTCAAATTTTCAGGTGTCAAAACATCTTCTTGTCCATCAATTTGAAAAGATATTAAACCACTTTTTTCTGCTTTAATAGTCGAAATACTATCTGCAAGTTGTTGCTGATATTGATTTTTTTCTTCTGAAAGATTTGATACACCCTCAATATTTTCAGTCAACCAGATTTCCGTTCTTTGATTCATTTCTGATGCAATTTGATTTTTTAAAGAAGCAATATCCATAATATTTTCACTCATAAATTTTCCATTATAAGTACTAATTAATTGTGAAATATTATTTTCTACACGAGAAACATCTTCTTGAAATACAGAAAGGTCACTTCTTTTTTGCAGTCCTTTTAATATATCCTTATCTATATTATCAATTTTTTGTTCTATTACAGAAGAAGTTTCTTCATCTCTTATAATACATATTGTTTCTCCCTTTGGTATTTTTTCATTTTCAGAAAAATTATATACTGGCATACCTGCCCTATCGCTTGTTACAACATATTCTTCTCTTACTATTAATCCTTTTAAAGAAGAAGCATTTTCAATACTTCCATACGTTACCTGTTCCACAGGAATAGATGGTCTGCTTAAAAAAACCCATATATAACCGCAAAGATATATTGTAAAAAACAAAAATATTAGCACTGTAAACACCTTATAACTACCTTTTGGTGCTGGCATTTTTTTTTCAATACGTTGTTTCTTTTTATGTATTGGTGTTTTTTTTGTTTTTGGCACTGCCTTTTTTACCCTTTTTTGTGCAGATGATTTTGTTTTTGTATTATTTTTTTTACTTGTTTTTTTTTGACTGCTACTCTTTTTTCTGCTGTCTCCTGCCATAAACACCCTCCTTTATGTTACGCATTTAGGCATTGTAATATTATAATATATTTTTTTACATAGGTAAACCCAAAATTGCAGAAATATGACAAAGCTAAAAGCAATATGCTAAAAAACAAACGTCTGTTTGTATAAATTCTATTGCATATCATACAAATTTGATTCATATATTACATTGTATGGATACATTTAAAAAAAGTAAGGGAGGATTTTATTATGGAACAATTTGATATTTATAAAGACATTGCAGAACGTACAAACGGTTGTGTATATTTAGGTATTGTAGGTCCTGTTCGCACAGGAAAATCCACTTTTATAAAGCGTTTTATGGATTTACTTGTATTACCCAATATAGAAAACAATTACGCAAGAGAAAGAGCGCAAGATGAATTACCTCAATCCGCATCAGGCAAAAACATTATGACAACAGAACCAAAATTTGTGCCAAATGAAGCAGTTGCTATTACAATAGGAGATGATGTCAATTTAAAAGTGCGTATGATTGACTGTGTAGGATATATTGTGCCAGAAGCAGAGGGACATATGGAAGAAGAAAATACCCCTCGTATGGTACATACACCTTGGGCACAAGAACCTATGCCATTTTTAGAAGCAGCAGAATTGGGGACTAAAAAAGTCATTACAGACCATTCCACAATAGGCATTGTTATTACAACAGATGGTAGTGTAACAGACTTAAATCGAGAAAATTATCAAGATGCAGAACAAAGAGTCATAAATGAATTAAAACAAATCGGAAAGCCTTTTGTTGTTCTTTTAAACACTTCTCGTCCTTATAGTGATGATACTACTGCATTACAAAAAGAATTATCTGAAAAGTATGGCGTTCCTATACTGCCTGTCAACTGTGCACAATTAAAAACAGAAGACATTAAAAATATATTAGAAAAAGTACTTTATGAATTTCCTATGAAAGAAATACGTCTTCACTTTCCAACATGGATTGAAACGTTAGAAGAAAACCATTGGTTAAAACAAAGCATAATAGCAAGTTTAAAAAATTTAATGAATGTTGTTGAAAAATTGACAGATGTAAAAGAAAACTTAAATGCTTTGGAACAAAATGAATACATAAAAAAAGCCTATACTGACGGCATTATGCTAGGAGAAGGCGCTATTGATATTGCGTTATCTGTAGATGACAGCCTATTTTATAAAATATTAAGTGAAACGATTGATATGCCTATTGAAAATGACTCTCAGTTAATTTCTACAATCAAAATGCTTTCTGATATTAAAAAGAAATATGACAAAATAGAATGTGCGCTCCATGATGTAAAGAGAAAAGGATATGGTGTAGTATCTCCTGTATTTGAAGAAATTAAACTGGAGCAGCCTGAAGTATTTAAACAAGGCTCTCGCTTTGGTATAAAACTAAAAGCAAAAGGCGAATCAATACATATGATTAAAGCGGATATTGAAACAGAAGTTTCTCCTATCATAGGAAATGAAGAACAATCTAAAGAATTTATTGATAGCTTGATACAAGATTATGATGCAAATCCACAAAAAATATGGGATTTGAATATATTTGGAAGAACACTGCAATCTATGGTAAGTGATGGTATGCAAAATAAAATTTATAGAATGCCTGAAGAAGCACAAATGAAATTACAGGAAACATTACAGAAAATTGTAAATGAAGGGAACGGCGGATTGATTTGTATAATATTGTAATATATATTTGATATTGAGATTTTCTGACAATCAAAAAGGGATACCATAATCGTATCCCTTTTTCGTGTCTAAATTATAATCCATTTACCATTCTTGTCAAACTGGATTTTTTTCTAGCAGCTGTGTTTTTATGATAAACACCTTTTGTATATGCTCTATCAATAGCAGATACAGCCCCTTTTAATGTTGCTGTTGCTGCTTCTTTATCTCCTGCATTTACTGCTACCAATACTTTTTTAATTGCTGTTTTTGTTTGAGATTTAATCATTCTATTTCTTAATGTCTTTTTTGTAATGACTTTAATTCTCTTTTTTGCAGATTTAATATTTGCCAATTTTTGTTCCTCCTATTTATTATATATTTTTTTATGAATTTGGATATTTGGGGAATATCACTTTTTACACTTCTATTAACCGCAAAAGCATTTTTTTATGCTTCGACACGTCTGCGATTAATTCAACACAATATATTTTAACCGAAAGCAATGCATAAGTCAATGTATATATTTAAAATTGAAGGTAAAAATAATGGCAAAAAAATTAAAGTTTTTGTTTATTTAATATGAAATATATAAAAATACTATTATTTTACAAATTTTTATCAAAACAATAAATCATAGGAGGGGTATTATGAAAAAGCAAAAAGAAATAGCATGGAATTTTAGCCCTAGAACAGACCTTGCTATTGAAGCAAGAGAATTGGCACAAGAACAAAAGCAAAATACAGAAGAATTAGATGGTGTAAAAGTTGAAATAAAAAATACAGATATATACCAAATTACACACGTTAAAATATTAAATGAAATAGGAAGTCAAACAATGGGAAAACCGATAGGAAATTACATTACTATAGAATCAGAATTATTGAAAGAAAACGACATTACAAGTCACGAACAAATTATGAAAACAGTTGCAGAACACATTGCTGGATTATCAAAATTGAATCAAAAATCTACAATACTTGTTGTAGGTTTGGGAAACTGGAATATTACTCCCGACGCTTTAGGTCCTAAGGTAATTGATAAAATACTTGTTACAAGACATTTAAACGGTGTACTACCAGAAGAAATACAAAAATCTGTTAGAAGTGTTGCTGCAATCAGCCCTGGTGTAATGGGTATTACAGGTATTGAAACAGTAGAAATTATACAAGGTGTGGTAGAAAAATTAAAACCAGATTTAATCATTGCTATCGATGCTCTTGCTGCTCGAAAATTCAGCAGAATCAATAGTACAATACAAATGTCTGATACTGGCGTCGCCCCTGGTGCTGGTGTAGGAAATAAAAGAATGACATTAAATGAACAAACACTTGGTGTACCTGTTTTAGCATTAGGTGTACCTACCGTTGTAGATGCTGCAACACTTATAAATGATACTATGGATAGAATGTTAGAAGAAATGATTGCACAAACAGAACAAGGTAGTGCTTTTTATGAAATGCTCCATAATATGGATACAGATGAAAAATACAGATTAATTGTAGATATATTAAACCCTTATGTTGGCAATATGTTTGTCACACCAAAAGAAGTAGATGCTGTAGTGGAACGTCTTGCTAATATTATAGCAAACGCTATTAATATTGCAATACAGCCTGGTATTACTATGGAAGATATTAATCGTTTTACTTATTAAAATGATAAAAGGAGAAATGACTTTTTTATGTTTTTTCTCCTTTTCTATTGCAAAAATAATATTTTGTGTATACAATATTTTTGTAAAAGGTATTTTATAAATGTTTTATTTGTAAATATCAAATAAAACATTACAAAATGAAGGAGGATATATATGAAAGGAATTATAACAGTATTAGGTAAAGACCATGTAGGTATTATCGGAACAGTTTGTACATATTTATCAAAAAATGATATTAACATTTTAGATATTTCTCAAACAATTGTAGATGGTTATTTTAATATGATGATGATTGTAGACTTATCCGTTGTAAAAAAAGAATTTACTGTTTTAGTAGATGAAATGGTACAATTAGGAGAAGATATAGGTGTTGTAATCAAAATGCAACATGAAGATATATTTAACTCTATGCATCGTGTTTAAGGAGGGTCTTTTTGTGATTACAAGAAGTGAAGTATTAGAAACAAATAAAATGATAGAAGATTACAATTTAGATGTTCGCACAATCACTATGGGCATCAATCTTATGGACTGTGCGGATTCTAATATCGATAAATTTAATGAAAAAGTATACCATAAAATCACCACTTGTGCAAAAGATTTAGTAAAAGTGGGAGATGATTTAGCAAAACAATTTGGTGTACCAGTAGTACATAAAAGAATTTCTGTAACACCCATCGCCATAGCAGCAGCAGGCTGTCAAACAGATTCCTATGTTAGTATAGCACATACTTTAGATAAAGCAGCAAAAGCAGTCGGTGTCAATTTTATAGGAGGATTTTCTGCATTAGTACAAAAAGGCTGTACAAAATCAGATGAAATTTTAATCAATTCCATTCCCCAAGCATTAAAAGAAACAGATGTTGTTTGTTCTTCTGTAAACATCGGTACTTCTCGAAATGGTTTAAATATGGACGCTGTAAAAAAAATGGGTGAAATTATATTACAAACAGCAGAATTAACAAAAGAGCAAGATTGTTTAGGTTGTGCTAAACTTGTTGTATTTTGTAATGCAGTAGAAGATAATCCTTTTATGGCTGGTGCTTTTCATGGTGTAGGAGAAAAAGACTGCGTTATAAATGTAGGAGTTAGTGGTCCAGGTGTTGTAAAAAAGGCATTACAAGAAGTAAGAGAAGCAGATTTTGAAACACTTTGCGAAACTGTGAAAAAAACTGCATTTAAAATTACAAGAGTAGGACAGTTGATTGCACAAGAGGCGTCAAAAAGATTAAATGTTCCTTTTGGTATTATAGATTTATCACTTGCACCAACACCACTCATTGGAGATAGTATTGCTGAAATTTTTCAAGAAATGGGATTAGAAGAAGCAGGCGCACCAGGTACAACAGCTGCACTTGCTATATTAAATGACAATGTAAAAAAAGGTGGTGTTATGGCATCTTCTTATGTAGGTGGTTTGAGCGGTGCTTTTATACCTGTAAGTGAAGACCATGGCATGATTGTTGCCGCAGAAAAAGGCGCATTGACATTGGAAAAATTGGAAGCTATGACTTGTGTTTGCTCTGTGGGATTAGATATGATTGCTGTACCAGGAAATACTTCATCTGCAACACTTTCTGGCATTATTGCAGATGAGGCAGCTATCGGCATGATAAATAATAAAACAACGGCAGTTCGTTTGATTCCTGTAATAGGAAAAAATGTAGGAGATACTGTAGAATTTGGCGGACTTTTGGGTTATGCACCAATTATGCCTGTCAATACTTATAGTTGTGAAAAATTCATAAAAAGAGGAGGCAGAATACCTGCTCCTATTCATAGTTTTAAAAACTAATATGATATTAGCCTTAAGAATGAATATCTTAAGGCTAATATTTTTTTATGGTTTTAATGATAATACTATCAAAAATCAATTTGCTTTTGTAATGTAAATATATTTCTTACACCACCATCTGAACGTTTCTCCTGTTGCAATGATATATAACCACATCTCACAAGTAACTGAAAATGAGTATAATAAACATCTTCTGTCATATTCAAATCTTCCAATATTTTATTAAGAGGAGGGAAAAGAGATGCTTTTCCTTCTGAAAAACTACAAAAATAAGCATAAATTGATTTTGAAAGAGCAGAAAGTCGTCTATCTTCCATAATCAAACGTGGAATGTAGCCATATCCTTTTTCATAAATGTTATGACGCATTATCAACGCTCCTTTTTATATTCCATTTCTTTTGTAATATCAGCCTCTTTTGCCTCCACAAAAGCAATTAGCTTTTCTGGAGCAATCAATATTTGCTGTCCTCTAATACCTGCACTAACAGCAATTTGTTTAAATAAAATCGCTGTTTCATCAATATAAGTAGTATACTTCTTTTTCATACCAATAGGAGAACAGCCTCCCCTGATATATCCTGTTAAAGCTAATAAATCTTTCATATGTGTCATTTCTACTTTTTTATTGCCCGAAACAGAAGCCGCTTTTTTTAAATCTAATTCCATATTAACAGGTATACAAAAAACAAGTATACCTGTTTTATCTCCTTTTGTTACAAGTGTTTTAAAAACCTGCTCTATTGGTAATCCTATAGCCTTAGCGGCATGAATACCAGAAAGATTATTCTCATCGTATTCATATTGTGCTGTATCATAATCAATATGACTTTGCTCTAATAAACGCATAGCATTTGTTTTTGTCATAATATCATTCCCCTTATTCATCTAATACAATAAATGTAGGTGCATTTTGATTATCTAATTTCATAGAATCTACTGCATCGATTGCAGATTTTACTTTTTTAATATCCCAATCATCATTTAACTTTTTACCCAAATATCGCTCACCACCATAAAGAACAATATAACAATAATTTGTAGTACTGCATATGTATTGTACTTGGCTTTGTTGTTCTATCAATTCATGATATATCATATTTTTTAATATATCTGAAAAATCCACTTTCATATCATTTTTATAAAAAAATATGTTATATGATGGTAATAAACTCAAATTAAAATCTGGCAATACGCTATTTACAGCATAATGTAAATTAGACTGTTTATGCAAATCGTTTATTACTACTTCCCAAAAATTATCCTGATTCACTAATACATACTGTTTAATATTATTTGCACTGTTTTGTGCTGAAAATGTAGCAACAGCATATTTTTCATCTAAACGAATATCCCTTACATAATATTTATCATAATTTCCCTCATAGACACGTATAAAATTTAATATTCTTTCGTACTCGTCCATTTGAGGGGAAAGTATATGAATTGCACCATGATAATTTTGATATTTCTTCAATAACTTTGTATAATTTTCCTCTGATATACTTGCAACTTTTTCTGTTGGGGAGCAAATCATTATTTTACTGCCAGAGGGTTGTTTCATTGCTGTAAATATTCCTATATTTGTGCAAGATACTTCTATGTCAGTATATTCTGCAATATCACTGCCTTTTAATAAAAGAATATCACAATCAAAATCTGTAAAATCCTTTTCCAGCAAACCATTATTTACAAAATAATCTGTTGTAACATAACAGCCTCCGCTATTATTATAGAGTTTTCCACTTTTGCTAAGTAATGTCAAGCGACTACCATTATCATCATAAAATAGTTGTGCTGTTTCTGCCACTTTTTGTAATTTTTCCCAATATTGTGCATTAGATTCTCCCCAATACAAAAATGGAGTTGATTTTGTTTTTTCTGATTGAGTTGTAGTAGATTCTGTTGTATTAGGTGTTTGTTCTGTATGCTGTTTTGTTTGTTCCTTTGTTTGTTTATGATATTCGTTTTGTATTTGTTCGTCCTGATTAACTTTTTGGGGTATTTCTTCCTCTATTATTATCTGTTGTTCTGTTTGTTTTGGTTTTTGTATAGAGGGGATTTGTGTTGTATTTTGACAAGCAGTCATACCTGCAATTAGCATGATAAAAGTAGAAAAAAATTTAAAAATTTTATTCAATATAATCATCCTTTTTGTCTGCTATCGCTTCATATACAGAATACAATTCTTTTTGATGTGCCTGTAATATATCACATATTTTTTGTTCCATTTCCTCTTGATTATCAGAAAAAGGAAATGATACCAGCCATACAGGATTGTATTCTCCTTCTAATTCTTCTATTGTAGTTACAAATGGTTTTACTGTTTCTGTATCATAATAATCTAATATTGCATTATATTCCCAGTCTGATACTTCTTTTTCACAAGTTAATTTTGCAAAAACAGTAATTTCGTTTTGTTCATTTTGCTCTGCATATATGTTAAGTAATATATCTTGTTGTTCTCCTAAATGGTAACAACTTAATTCTTTTTCTAAAAATCCTGTTTGTTTGTCTTTTAGCATAATTACAATAACTGTTTCGTCCATAAAAACCTCCTTATGACAATATAATTTGTCATATAAACTATTTTAAAATGAATTAAATGGTATATTGTATCAATCAATGTATTTTTTCATTATAATACGGAACGCAAAGAAATGCAATAATATAGAAACTAGCTTAATAAAAATGAAATAAATTTTGTAAAAAATTGTGTTTATAACGTGTTCGTAATAGGGAAAACGAAGTTTTCCCAAAAAAGTTTTTTGTCCAACTTTTTTTCAAAAAAGTTGGTGGGGTGCTGAACGTCCAGTGGACGTTCAGCACCGACCGGAGCGAAGCGTAGACTGGGTGAAACCCACAAAAAGAATTCATTAATAAATAAAAAGACATACCAAAAAGTATGCCCTTTTATATTATTTTTCAATCCAAGATAGAAAAATAGAAAGTTTTTCTAAATCCTCGTTGGATAATTTTCTTATCTTTTCATGTAATTTTGTACGCAAATCATTTTTATCACTTAAGTTAATAAAAAACTCTGATGGTGTAATTTGAAAAAATATCATAATGTTAAATAATTCTCTTATTGATGGTAATGCTATTTTATTCGTAATTGTACGAATATAAGAACCATTTTTACCTAATTGAAGACTTAGAGCGTGTTCAGATATATTTTGTTCTATTCTTAATTGTGTAATACGTTCCCTCAAAAAAGTTTCATATTCTAGCAATAACTCTAAATCGTCATCCATATCTTTTCCTCCATATTTAATTATTTTTTAATCCAAGATAAAAAAAGAGATAGTTTTTTTAAATCTGCATCAGATAAATTCCTTATTTTTTCATATAAATCCATACGTAATGAAGTAGATTTTTCATTATAATTTTCTAAACCTTTAAAAAATTCAGAAGGTGTCATTTCAAAAAATGTAATGATATTAAATAATTCTTTAAGAGAAGGTAGTGCCTTTTTGGTTGTAATTGACCGAATATAAGAACCAGATTTCCCTAACTGAAGACTTAAAGCGTGTTCGGATAAATTTTTTTGTATTCTTAGCTCTGTAATTCTTTCACGTAAAAATGCTTCATATTTTGGTATATCTAATTCTAAATATAAATCTTTATCCATTACATGTCCTCCTTATCCAATTATATTTTATATTTATCCGCTCTCCAATATTGGTAATTATTTTCTCACTTTATTGGCGATAATATTACTAATTTCGCTTTTATTTTTTAGTAATTGGTGATATAATAATTAAAAATTAGTATTTTTATCGCTAATAAAAGATAGGAGGAATATCATGAAAGTTTGTGCAATTACAGGACATAGACCTTCCCGATTTCCATTTAAAAATGATGAAGACGACATCATATGCAAAATGTTAAAGATAAAAATAGAAAACAATTTAATATCCTTATACCATAAAGGTGTGCGCACATTTTGGACCGGAGGTGCACAAGGTGTTGATATGTGGTCAGCAGAAATATTAATCTCGCTAAAAAAAGATAAAGCATACAGCGATATTAAAATAATGATTGCAATACCTTTTGAGGGATATAATAAAACGTGGAAAAAACAATATTCTGAAAGGTTAAAAAATATTTTAAATTATGCAGACGATGTTGTTGTTGTAAGCTCTAAAAATGACTCTAAAGAAGAATTATATAAAAAAAGAAATCAATATATGGTAGACAAAGCTGATTATTTACTTGCTGTATTGAATAGAAACAGAATAATCACACGTAGCGGAACACAAATGACAATTACTCTTGCTTTAAACAAGGGAATCCCTATTATAATAGTAGACTCAAATTTAAGGAAAACATAGTTTTCCTTTCAGTCTGTCAATAAAGTCTTTTTTTGTGGGTTTCACCCACACCCACCAACTTTTTTGAAAAAAAGTTGGACAAAA
>ERZ808044.1625-NODE-1625-length-11265-cov-3.696907_pt1 | contig 11265 bp, 9 predicted proteins | sample MGYA00380195_ERZ808044 | MGnify/ENA primary metagenome ERZ808044 (study PRJEB31490, sample SAMN06133423) | mouse gut metagenome | isolation source: Z7_2 | host: mice | place: China: Chengdu | collected 2015-05 ...
TCAGGCAGGAATTCATTTTTTCCAAATCCATCCGAAGATTGTATCAGTTGATGGGAGTTACGTTTTTATTTGTCGCGCTGATTGCGGCGGTTAATTATGTAGGAAAGATCAGAAATGCGGAGAAAAATAAGACACTTCAGGAAAAGGCAGATACGGATCTTTTGACAGGCCTTAACAATAAGCTGGCAACAGAGCGGAAGATTAAGGAGTATATGGCCCAGAATCAGGATAAGATTGGTATGCTGTTTCTGATTGATATTGATAACTTCAAGAAAATCAATGACACAATGGGGCATGCTTTTGGTGACGAGGTTTTGCGCTCCTTAGGAAAGCAGATCGGAGTAAACTTCAGAGTTACAGATATTATTGGGCGTGTTGGCGGCGATGAATTTATGGTTTTCTTAAAGGATTTGCAGAAAGATGAAGTTGTTTTAAAGGAAGCCAAAAAACTGGAATATTTCTTTAAACATTTTGAAGTAGGTGAATATGTGAAGTATTCTGCCACTGCCAGTATTGGAGCTGCAGTATTTCCGGCAGACGGAAATGATTTTGAGTCTTTATATAAATCGGCTGACCAGGCAGTTTACAAAGCAAAGAAACGTGGAAAAAATCAGATTGCATTTTTTGATGACAGGGATAGAAAACAGTAATTGTACAAAGTGCCCATTGAATGACATTTTTTTTGGTCAAGTTGTTGGGTAAAATAAAAATATTTGATCTTTATAAGCATTTTTTACAATGGATAATAAAATCTTTGTGGAATAGTAGCATAGTCAATTCACAAAAACTCATGTATACTGATTTCAGACTTAATTCAGAATTAATTATTTTAAGGAGGCAAATAAAAATGGCAAGTTTATCTTTAAAAAATATCTGCAAAGTGTATCCCAACGGATTTGAAGCTGTGAAAGACTTCAATCTTGAGATTCAGGATCAGGAATTCATTATCTTTGTAGGTCCTTCAGGATGCGGTAAATCTACTACGCTGCGTATGGTTGCAGGTCTGGAAGATATTTCTTCCGGCGAACTTAAAATCGGTGACAGAGTAGTTAATGATGTTGAACCTAAAGACAGAGACATCGCAATGGTATTCCAGAACTACGCTTTGTATCCTCATATGTCAGTATATGATAACATGGCTTTCGGTCTTAAGTTAAGAAAGGTTCCGAAAGATGAAATTGATAAGATGGTTAAAGAGGCAGCTAAGATCCTTGACTTGACAGCTCTTCTTGATCGTAAACCCAAGGCTTTGTCCGGTGGTCAGAGACAGCGTGTTGCTATGGGACGTGCAATTGTTCGTAATCCTAAAGTATTCCTTATGGATGAGCCGCTTTCAAACTTGGATGCTAAGCTTCGTGTGCAGATGCGTATTGAGATCGCTAAATTGCATCAGAGATTAGGTACCACCATCATTTATGTAACACATGACCAGACAGAAGCTATGACGCTTGGCGATAGAATCGTTGTTATGAAGGATGGTGTAATTCAGCAGGTAGATACACCTCAGAATTTGTATGAGAAGCCCGCTAACTTATTCGTAGCTGGATTTATGGGATCACCTCAGATGAATTTCCTTGATGCTGTTGTAGAGGTAAGTGGTGATGCAGCAAGCCTTAAAGTTGCTGGCAACAGTATTCCTCTTCCTCCGGCAAAAGCTAAGAAGCTGATTGATGGCGGTTATGCTGGAAAGACGGTTACTTTTGGTATCCGTCCTGAAGATGTATATGATTCAGAAATGTTTATTGAAACAGCTAAGTGCGTGTTTGAATCTACTATCAAGGTTTATGAATTACTTGGTGCAGAAGTTTACTTGTACTTTGATCTGGCTGAGTTCCCTATCACAGCAAGAGTTGACTCTCGTACAACAGCAAGACCTGGCGACGCAGTTAAGTTTGCATTTGATGTTGAGAAGATTCACGTATTTGATAAAGAGACAGAGCAGGTTATTACCAACTAGTAATAGAAAAGAAAAGGGATGCCAAAAGCATCCCTTTTTTTAACAAAACTTTTTTAATTACTGCATACTTGGAAAGGGCGTGAATAGATGATTTCAGTACAGGTTATAGCAAATTGTATCAATGAATTAAAGGCAATTACAAAAACCGATCTTGCGGTTTTTGGAATAGATGGGGCAATAGTGACTTCTACTTTTGATACAGGTGATATTTCTGAAGGATTGATTAGGGGTTTTTCCGAATCCCCTGCTGATGGGCAGGTAATTGGAAAGGATCACTTGCTTAAAATAGTGGATGAGGGAGAACTTGTTTATATACTGGTGGCCAGGGGAAACAATGATGAAACTTATCTTATTGGAAAGATTGCGGTAAGCCAGATTCAGCAGCTTATTGTGGCATATAAGGAGCGCTTTGACCGGAATAATTTTTTCCAGAATTTACTAATGGATAATCTTCTTTTAGTGGATATGTATAATAGGGCAAAAAAGCTTCATGTTGAGGCGGTATTGCCCAGAGTGGTACTGATTATTGAGATTGGCAGTGAAAAAGATAATATGGCTGTTGAGCTTTTGCATGAACTATTTTCTTCTCAATCCGGTGATTTTATAACAGCAGTAGATGAAAGTAATGTGATCTTAATTAAAGCGTTAAAGCCTGAGGATGGATATGAAGTAGTTGACAAGGCAGCAGAGACGATAGTTGATATGATGAATACAGAAGCCATGCTGAATGTAAGAGTTGCTTATGGGACGATCGTACAGGAACTAAAGGATGTGTCCAAGTCCTATAAAGAGGCTATGGTTGCTTTGGACGTTGGAAAGATATTTTATGCGGAAAAGAAGGTAAATGCATACGGAAGGCTTGGGATTGGACGTCTGATTTATCAATTGCCTGCAAACCTATGCAAAATATTTATTGATGAAATTTTCGGAGATAATAATCCGGGAGAATTTGATGAAGAAATTGTTACCACAGTAAATAAGTTTTTTGAGAATAATCTGAACGTTTCCGAGACATCCAGACAATTATTTGTGCATCGGAATACTTTGGTATACAGGGTGGAAAAACTTGAAAAAAGTACAGGGCTGGATGTGCGTACCTTTGATGACGCATTGACATTTAAGATAGCCATGATGGTATATAATTATATGCAGTTTTTAAATCATGAAGAAAATTAGGGATTATACGGCAGAAGATAAATGGAATGAACAACCTTATCTCCGAATACAATAGTAAAGAATTGTTGGGAGGGATGAGGTTGTTTTTATATGAAAAGAAAATAATATATCTTTCGCGGTATCAAAATGGAAAAAGAGAAAGTGCAGCAGGGTTTATCAAGGTGTTACGTGAAAAGGATGTCTATATTTTGGACATACATATAAAGTCAGACTTAAAGTTAAATGGAACTTATACGCTGCTGCTTTTGCTTAAGAAGGAAGAATTTGCATGGGAAAAAATACCTTTGGCAGAAGGAAAAGGGGCGGTTCAAAGAAAAATTAAACTTCAGGATGAAATGATCTGTATTGGGCAGGAAGTGTATAAAGAAAGCAGACTACAGGGAATTAAGCTTTTGCTGGACAATCAAAATTGGATCAGCGGAAATTTTAGGGAAGAAATAAATGAGGCTTCCGACAAAGAAAGCGAGGAAAATACAGCAGTTGATCAGATAAAGTCAAAAATGGGATCAAGTGAAAAAATAGAGAAAGAGAGTATAGAACCCATTTGCTTTTCTGGCTGTCCATATGCCAGAGAGAAAGAAATGAAGAACACGGGCCTGCATGTGGCGGAAAAGGAATTACAGCCTGTGTTTGAAAATAAATGGGAACAGCTACAGCACAATTATCAAACAGTGCATCCTTTTGACGATCAAAGAACCTTTTTATCTATAGAACCAAAGGATTTTGTAATACTTCAGGCACCATTTCAAAAGCTGGTAAATAACAGTTTTCTTTTACATGGCTTTTATAATTACAGGCATTTGATTTTGGGGCCGGACAGAGAACTTGGGGGCGGGGGAAAAATTAAATTTTATCTGGGTGTACCGGGAACTTATTTTGACAGGGAAAAAATGGTTGCAGTTATGTTTGGATTTGAAGGTTTTGAGTGTGCGGGGGCTGTTGAAGCAGGAAAATTCGGCTATTATATGAGACAAGTGGAATTGTAGAGATATTCATGTTATAATGGGCCTTGGCAGAATAAAAACCATGTCCTTTACCCTCAGGGAAACTGCCATGCGTTACCTGAACAGTTAACTAAGATCAGGCACCCTTGCGGCACATGGAAATTTCTGCTTAGTGCTGCTTTGTTCCCAACCTGACACGATTCACAGACATCCATTGCGCAAGACCCAATCGTCAAACGCCACTTATTTAGGGCAGCCATGACAGCTTCCCTGAAAGTAAAACTGCATGGTTTCAAATACCTTCTTGTAGTATATGGGTTTTTGGCTGGTTTGTCAACCAGAATACAAAACAGGAGAAAAAGATGCTGATTGCCGGTTTAAATAAGACAACACTTTTAGATTACCCAGGGTGTGTTGCTGCTACTATTTTTGTAGGAGGGTGTAATTTCAGGTGCCCTTTCTGTCACAATGGTGGTCTGGTGCTTGAACCTTTATCACAGCAATTGTATTCAGAAGAAGAAATTCTGTCTTTCTTACAAAAAAGAAAAAATGTGCTTAAGGGCGTATGCATTACAGGTGGAGAACCAACCCTTCAGGCGGATTTACCAGAGTTTTTGTTGAAAGTGAAAGAGATGGGATATCGGGTAAAATTGGACACCAATGGATTTAAGCCGGATGTATTGGAAGAATTGCTGGGGAAAAAACTGCTGGATTATGTGGCGATGGATATCAAAAATTGTCCGGAAAAGTATGCTGTGACAGCGGGGCTGAGCACTGGGGAAGGCTGGAAGCAAATACACAATTCCATTAAAATTTTAAAGGCGGCCTCCATCCCATATGAATTTCGCACAACAGTGGTAAAAGAACTGCATACAAAGGAAGATTTGATTAAAATAGGAGAATGGATTAAGGGATGTTCTCTTTATTATTTGCAGCAATATCAGGATAATGAAAATATACTTTGCAGGATTGAACAACGAGATGAGGAAGCTCAGGTTTTGGAAGAGACGGAGCTTAAAACTGATTTTGAATTTTTTCATGGATATGCCAAAGAAGAAATGGAGCAAATGGCCGAAGCAGTTAGAAAAGTGCCAGGAATGACAGGAGAAGTAATCTTACGAGGAATATAGGTATGACAGAACAGGAAAAATACATGAAAGAGGCTTTGAAGCAGGCGAAGAAAGCTTATGCTTTAGGTGAAGTTCCCATTGGCTGTGTGATTGTCTATGAGGGAAAGATTATAGGCCGGGGATATAATCGCAGAAATACAGACAAGAACACCTTGGCACATGCTGAAATTACTGCAATTAACAAGGCAAGTAAAAAAATAGGAGACTGGCGGTTAGAGGGGTGTACGCTCTATGTAACGCTGGAACCATGTCAAATGTGTGCTGGAGCAATTGTTCAGGCCAGAATAGATCAGGTGGTTATGGGGAGTATGAACCCCAAAGCCGGATGTGGAGGATCCATATTAAATATTTTGGAGATGCCGGAGTTTAATCATCAGGTGAAGGTGGTAAGGGGAGTGCTGGAGGAAGAATGTTCTCATATGTTGACTACTTTCTTTAAAGAACTCCGAATTAGAAATAAACTGGAAAAAGAACATTCAACGTAGGACGTCTGCTTAATGCGGCGTCCTTTTTTAACATATAGATGCTTGGAAAATCCCGGCATCTGTTGTTATAGTAAATGGCATGAAAAAATAACTTGACATATATAGTCTGTCTATATATACTATAAAAATAGATATATAGATAAACTATATATAGGAGGAAAATGATGGCTGTTGATAAAACACTGATATCTGGAAGCATGGCTATGCTGCTGTTGAAATTATTATCGGAAAAGGATATGTATGGTTATGAAATGATTGATACCTTAAGGAAGCGTTCTCAAAATGTCTTTGAACTAAAGTCTGGAAGTATGTACCCGCTGCTGCATAGTTTGGAGGAGAAAAATCTTCTTACTTCGTATGAAGAAGAGGTGCTTGGAAAGGTAAGAAAGTACTATAGTATTACCCGAGAGGGAAGAAAAGTGCTTGGAAAGAAAGAGGAAGAATGGAAGGAGTATTCCCAGGCAGTATTGCAGGTATTGTCGTTTTCTATGTGAGAAGACGGAATTGCAGGTATTGTCGCTTTCTATGTAACAGGATTACATTGCAGAAATATGGTAACGTAGATTGGGAAGAAAGGCAGGGACAGTGGAAGAATATATTAGAAGCGTGACAGAACAAATTCGCTGTAAAAAAGCGAGAGGATTGGTAAGTGATGAAATAAGGGCACATATTGAGGATCAGGCTTTTGCTTATGAGGAAGAAGGAATAGAGAAAGAACAGGCAGTGGCGAAGGCTGTAAAAGATATGGGAGATCCTATAGAAGTGGGGATTTCTCTGGATAGAATACACAGACCACAGATGGCATGGGGAATGGTGTTATTTATGGCAGCAATAGGGGTGGTTAGTATTTTAGTCCATATTTTTATCGGCATTAGTGATCCGGCGCTGGGGGTTCGCCATATGATAAGACATGCAGTCTATACAATAATAGGATTTGTGTTTATGCTTTTCGTATGCTTTGTTGATTACAGTATCATTGCCAAGTCTGTAAAAATAATTATGCCAGTATTTTTGGGATTGTTGGTTTTAGCATATTTTGCAGGGATAGAAGTAAATGGAGCCGTCAGGTGGATCAGGATTGCAGGAATTACAATTTCTCTGATTCCATTTACTTACTTGCTAGTCCCTTTATATGGTGCTATGCTCTATCAGTATTATGGAGAAAAGTGGTGGGGAATTATAAAAAGTCTGCTGTGGATACTGCCTGCTTTACTGCCGGCATATCTTTATCCTGACTTAAGTGCAGGAATAGCGCTCTTTGGAATGATGATCATGTTGTTTTCGCTGGCAGTCTGGAAGAATTGGTTTAAAATTAAGAACAGCAAAAAGATTTTAATGTTGTTCTGGATGGGGCTTATACTGGCAGTGCCGCTTTTCTTTTTGATTTTGTGGGTAAGCGGAAGACTGCCAATGTACCAAAGCTATAGAATAGAGGCATTTCTTGGTGCGTTTACGGGAGAAGGAAGAAATGATGTTAATTATGTATTTTTTCAAATAAGAGATATGATGATGCAAAGTAAGTTTATCGGTGCAAGCGGTGCTGCCCAAATGAACTCCTATCTTGGAGTAAATGTAGATTATGTGATCACATTTCTGGCTGTTCATTTTGGCTATGCTGCGGTTATTTTAATGGCGGCTCTGTTTGCAGGGCTGATAGGAAAAACTTTTCATATGGCTCTAAAGCAAAAAAATGAATTGGGAATGATGATGGCCTGCGGAAGCGGTATGGTGTTTTTTGTGCTTACAGTATTGTATTTTATGGAAAATGCCTCTCTTTTGCCGGTTATGTCAAGCGAACTGCCTTTCTTTTCAGCAGGGGCATCCAATATGGCTGTTTCTTTTATCCTTGCAGGGATCGTGCTTAGCGTATACAGATTTAAAAGTGTTCTGCCTAAAAATCTTCAGGCAATGCAGGAGCAGAAAAAGAGGGGCAGGTTAAGATTTTCAATTTCATGGGAGAAGGAGTGAGGTCTTAGGCCTCTGCTCCATTTGCCACAATATTCTGCAGCCATACATTGCTTTTTACCATAAAGAAGCCCAAAATTACTTTAATAAGTTCCGTAAACTGAACTAGGAAAAATACTGTTGTTATGGACAGTGCAGTGTGTCTTGCCAGAAGGTAAGCCAACGGTATAATAAGCACCCAGGTATAGACGCTGTCGAACAGAAAAGTGACTATGGTCTTTCCGCCGGAGCGCAGGGTAAAATAGGTACAGTGGGAAAAAGAGCATAGGGGCATAGCCAGAGCGGAGATAGTGATAAAAGTTCTGGCAAGCTCTTTAATACTGTCTTCTGTATTATAAATAGAAGGGAAAAATCTGCCTACAATTGTCATAATTAGCGCAACACAGCTACAGCAAAAAACAGAAAAGAAGATCATCTTGTTATCTGCTTCTTTCGCTTCTTTAATCTTTCCTGCTCCCAGGAGCTGTCCCACTACAATAGAAATACACCCGCCAAGCTGAATATATACAATATTAAAAAGATTAGTAATGGTGGAAGAAATGTTTTGTGCGGCAACTACTTCAAGGCCGCGTACTGCATAACATTGTACAATTACAGTCATGCCGGTGGCCCACAGCATTTCATTCACCATAAGGGGAGTTCCTTTTATGAAAATGTCCTTTAGAATCCTGCGGGGGATCACAAAGCTTTTGTAAGCGCCAATGATATAAGGATTGTAGTTTTTGTGGGTGTGCGTCCATATGACAACAATACCGCATTCGATAAATCTGGCCACTACTGTGGCAATTGCAGCACCTTGTACACCAAGTGCAGGAATACCTCCAAATCCAAATATTAATATGTAGTCTAAAATCAGGTTAGTGATCACAGCAGCAACGCTGGCGAGCATAGGGACAAAGGTACGCCCGGTCTCGCGGATGGTATTTACATAGGATTGGTTTAGGGCGAATGGGATAAGCCCCAGCATCATAATATACAAATATTCTTCTCCATATTTTAAGGCAAGGGTGATATCGCCCACGCTGCCGCTGTCATTCAAATAAAGGGAAATCAACTGGGTATTGCAGGTGCCAAAAAGTAAAAGGGCGGCGCCGGCGATCAACATGCAGGCATAAAGCTTAAAGCGGAAAGCATATTTCTGTCCTTCATAGTCACCTTTTCCATAAAACTGAGTACCAAAAATACCGGCACCGGAAACACCGCCGAAAATACAGATATTAAAAACAAACATCAACTGGTTGACAATGGCAACACCTGACATTTGCTCTGTTCCGATTTGCCCTACCATGATATTATCCAAAAAGTTTACAAAACTGGTAATGGCATTTTGAATGATCAGGGGAACTGCAAGAAAAAGCACACGTCTGTAAAAATATTTGTCACCAATAAATTTTTCTTTAAATTTTGTCCACATAAAAATACGCCTCCGTTTGTCATGTCAGACTATTGTAATAGATAGAATCTGTTTCGTCAATATGGACATCTGCTTTCTTTTTCAGTATAATGTGAAGTGATCATTTCTGATAATTAATGCGCATTTTCAAAGCCTGTTTTAAGCAGGATGATGTGCGGGAAGGGGTAGGTATAAAATGGAGGTTACCTTACAGAATCTGACGAAAAAGTTTCCAGGGCGGGATAGAAAAAAGCATGAAGATGTAATTGCAGTCAACGACTTTACGTTTGAAATTCCAGATGGAAAGTTGATCGGGCTGCTGGGGCCTTCCGGGTGTGGAAAAAGTACGACGCTTAATCTGATCAGCGGACTTTTAAAACCTACGGAAGGCAGAATATTTTTTGGAGAAGAAGATGTTACGAATCTTCCGCCGGAAAACAGAGGGATTGGACTGGTATTTCAAAATTATGCTCTTTACCCCCATTTGACAGTGAAGCAGAATATATTGTTCCCTTTAGAAAATTTAAAGGGGAAGGACAAGCTGTCTAAAGCAAAGATGCTGGAAAAGGCATATGAGGCAGCCAGGCTTGTTCAGATTGATGATCTGATGGATCGTAAGCCGGGAGAGCTTTCAGGCGGACAACAACAGAGAGTAGCGATTGCACGTGCTTTGGTGAAGCGTCCAAAGGTGTTATTGCTTGATGAACCCCTTTCTAACCTTGATGCAAGGCTGCGGCTTCAGACAAGGGAAGAGATCAGAAGAATACAAAGAGAAACAAAAATAACGACAATCTTTGTAACACATGATCAGGAAGAGGCAATGAGTATTTCTGACATGATTGTCGTTATGAAGGAAGGTGTAGTACAACAGATAGATAAACCCCAGAAGGTTTATGATGATCCTAAAAATTTATTTGTGGCAAAATTCTTAGGAACGCCGCCAGTTAATGTGTTTACAGGGGAGATCAAGGATCAGAAGCTTTACATAGGAGATGACTGTGTTATGGAGGCTAAGGGGGTTAAGGATCAGGAAGTTTATGTGGGAATCCGGCCGGAAGGTTTTTGCCCCAGGGCAGATGGTACGCTTTGCTGCATACTGCAAGGGGTGGAAGTGATGGGACGTGACATTAGTGTCATTTCTACCAATGAAGCTTCTTTGAATACAACAGTACGTTCCATTATTGGCACAGAAAACAAAGCAGATATGGAAAAGATACTTTCTATGAGCGAAGGACGTATTTCAAATGATGCGGTGGTAAAGTTTGCTCTTGCGCCCCACAAGGTATTTATTTTTCATAAAGAAACGGAAGAAAGAATTTACCTTTAAGGATATGTGCAGATGTGGGAAAGGCATGGGTATAAATATGGTAAAAAAATTAAAAAGCAGCAATTTTAAAGGATGGATCTATCTTTTGCCGGCAATTTTGTTTTTAGGGTGTTTCATGGTTTATCCTCTGATCGATGTTTTTATTTATTCTTTTGAAGAGGGATATAATTCCGCTTCGCAGACTTATTTTGGGGTTGGCCTTTATAATTATTCTTATGTATTGCATGATCCTTACTTTTTGCAGGCTGTAAAAAATACATTTATTCTGGTGATTATTACGGTGCCATTGTCCACAGGGATTGCACTTTTTATTTCTCTGGGATTAAGTATGATAAAGCCCCTTAAAAATTTGTTCCAGACAATTTATTTTCTGCCCTATGTGACTAACACTTTAGCTGTCGGCCTGGTATTTATGATTTTATTCAAAAAAACAGCATATTCGGAAGGTCTCGTTAATCTGATGATCAGTTGGTTTGGCGGAAAAACTGTTGATTTTATTGATGGTCCATATTGGGCAAAGATGTTTGTTCTGTGTTTTTATACGATATGGATTGTTCTTCCCTTTAAGATTTTAATTTTGACCAGTGCGCTTTCTTCGGTGGATCAAATCTACTATAATGCTGCAAAGGTAGATGGAACTTCTAAGTTCAGGACATTTATGAAAATTACTCTTCCCATGATTTCGCCTATGATTTTCTATTTGATTATTACAGGGTTTATAGGGGCCTTTAAAGCATATAGTGATGCGGTTGCATTGTTTGGAACAAACCTAAATGCTGCTGAAATGAATACCATCGTTGGATATGTGTATGATATGCTTTATGGCGACAGCGGCGGTTACCCTTCTTATGCGTCGGCGGCGGCAATTATATTATTTGCCATAGTGCT
>ERZ808044.1628-NODE-1628-length-11216-cov-12.718108_pt1 | contig 11216 bp, 9 predicted proteins | sample MGYA00380195_ERZ808044 | MGnify/ENA primary metagenome ERZ808044 (study PRJEB31490, sample SAMN06133423) | mouse gut metagenome | isolation source: Z7_2 | host: mice | place: China: Chengdu | collected 2015-05 ...
AAGGAAGAAACCACCTTAAAAAGCTGGAACTCCCTGCTCGGAAAGGAGACCATCGACATGTATAACACCAGCGTCACGAAAGGCACCCAGGAATCCCACGGCCAGAATTTCCAGAAGTTGGGAAAGGATATGACATACTTGTTGGTGAAGAGTTCAGTTGCCTTGAATTTCACATGGACAGGGACACGATCAGCTGGATTCTGAATAATTGAATACAGGAGGTCGCTTATGGAGAAATTGCCTAAATACACACATGAGAACGGCATTAACTATGTTCTTGTCGGGGATTACTATATCCCCATGCTGACGCTGCCAGAGGAAAACCGCCCTATCGGTCGTTGGGGGCGGATGCGCCGGGATTATCTAAAAGAAAACCGCCCCGGATATTACAGCAGCCTGCTTCTTACTGGTAAGCTGTGGACGTATCTTGCTGACCTAGATGAACAGGCGCAGGAACGGCTGGACAGGATCATGGAACAGATGAAGGCTGTCGAGGGCGTGACGGAGAAGCTGAAGGCGGATGACCAACTCAAATGGATACAGCGTATGAACAGCATCTGTAACCGAGCGGAGGAGATCATCCGTGAAGAAATGATTTACATCTAAATGAAAAATTTATACGATTTCCCGGCAGACAGGTTCCTTAAAACGTATTCCGCCGTTTTCAGGTGCTGTCTGCTCAGGATTTATCCAGCAGGTCAGTCAGGATACTGCTCTGCCGGTACAGCCAGTCCGTGAAGTCTTTCGGGCTGGCTTTTTCCGTTTTGATTGCCCGTTTTCGTTGCAGGGCTTCTTTCCGGAATGCTTCAAAGGCTGTTTGCATTTCCGTCAGCCTGTCTGCCGGGAGGGCAGGGTTTTTCTTTGCCTTGTTGATGATGTTGCGCCAGTGCTGGCATTCATTTTTGTAGACTAGGTCATAGTTGTTATCCCTGGCTCTCTCGTCAAACTCCCTTTTGTTCTGGAGCGCCTGTGCTTTCCGGCATTTGCTGCTGCACAGTTCATACCGTAGGCTTTCGGCAAGGAATAGCCGCCCGCATATTTTACATTTCCGGAAGTGCAGCCCCCAGTCATCTAGCCGGTTCAGGTAATAGGTGACGATCGGATAGAATGATGCATAAGCAGCAACGCACTCTGTGGCTTGTTTGCTGTCCGGATACCAGAGGTCGAGTTTTGTGTCTTCCGCAGGTGCGGAGCCGAATACCCGGCTGGAGATATGGAAGCGTTCCGGTCTGCCTGTATCAGGGTCAAACCGGAGAGGGCTTCTTTCCTGGAACATCTGTGTAAAACGGCTCATTTTATCCATGAAGCGGTCACAGGCTTTTGTCCTTTCCCTTGGCTCCCTTGCAAGTAAATAACCGTTCCAGATGCGGAATGCCGCATACATCCTCACCGGATCACCGGTGAGATATTTTTTTGCAAGGAATTCCCCGGCGGAGTGTTCGAGGGCAGGCTGTTTCCAGCGGTTCGAGTGCAGGGCTTCCCGCAGCGGTGCAAGGCCGAGACAGTTCCATTCCCCTTCCGGGTCATGCTCAAATTCCGCAAGGAGGGTTCCTAATGGGCGTGTCACATCGTACAGGACATCTGCATCGGCGTTCCCATGCAGGAGGGAGCGGATCTGCAGTTCCTCACCGATCAGGATGCGCTCTTTCTTTTTCTGTCTGTCCAGTGTCAGGACAAGTAAGATCCGGTCATAACACGGCTCGTGCCGCACGAATTCCATATCCATGTTTATCTTCTCCTACAGGTTTATGGTAATTTTAAAATTAAGTTATATCTGTTACACCCATAGTACCGCAGAAGTATTGTGTTTGTCAAGGGAAATCCGATATGATGATTGCACGTGGTAATTTTGTACCATGCAGTACATTGACAGGTGAATGACCGTCTGACAGTGATATGACCGTGAGGGGAAGCAGCGCCGGGAGCCGGAAAACGGGGAGCGTGCCAATACGGGATACGCCGCAGGAATGGGGCTTTGAGGATAACGGCTGGCAGGCAGAACGGCGACAGGAAATATTCAAATGAAGAACAGGATTTTAAGAGTTCAAATATAGGAGGAATAAAGAAATGAATGATAACAGGAAACTGAAAAACTATGACGATCTCCCTCTGGTGCTGGATGTATCGGACATCCAGTGCATTATGGGAATTTCAAGAGTGAGCGCCTATGAACTGGTTCATACGCCGGGGTTCCCGGCATTCCGGAGCGGCAGGCTGATCAAGGTCAGCAAGAAAGCGTTTTTTGACTGGATGGCGAAAGGCACCGGGAACGTGCAGGGAAAGTAAATGAGTAAAAGGAAAGCAGATGCCGCAGGGGCGGCAGGAACGGAGGCAGTTATGAAGCTGGATATAAGAGAAAAGAAAGTGCTGTATGTATATGGGTGCCCGGATTACCATAATACGGTCACAAGATTGAAGTGGCTGGTCTCGCTGACAGTAGATCAGGAAGCAAAACGCTGGCTGCTGGGGTTTGCCCGGAAGATGGAAACAGAAGGTTCCGAAGACTGGCATTCCTGTTTTTATCATCATCTCCGCATGGAGATGGGAGGATATTTCAGGGCAATGAAGTTTATGAGGATTGTAGAGTTAAGCACGGATCAGAAGGAGGATATGTATGGGGAAGCTGTCTAAATATGAGAGAGAAACGATCATCAATTTCAATGAGGGGGAATCCGAGGCGAGTATCTATACTTTTAATGCGGATCTGAAGCGCAGGCTGGCGGAATTCAGCCATAAATATCCGCTGCTGTGCCGTCTGGAGAGGACTACGCTGGAAGGCGGCGTGACTTATGTGCTGGATAAATCCCGGCTGTCTATCCGGCTTCTGCCGCCGTACAGTGAGGAACGCCGGGCAGCGGCAAGGGCTTACGCAAAAGAACATGGATTCCAGCCAGTTCAGGGGGCACAGGAGATTGCCTGAGATTAAGCGGGGAAGTGTTGGTTATGGGGGTGGTCTGTGCCCAAAATGCCGGGTGCAGAGCTGCCGTCCTGACCATTCCATGTGGCAGGGGCATAAAGTATCATGGAAACATTGAAAGGAAAATTGCCGAGACCTGGAGCCGTTCTTCCGGTACGGCAGGAAGGAGGAAATATGGCGAACATATATGGATATATCCGGGTCAGCAGCCGTGACCAGAACGAGGACAGGCAGAGGCTGGCATTTCAGGAATTGGCTATCCCGGCAAAGAATATCTTTATGGATAAGCAGTCCGGCAAGGATTTTGAACGCCCGTCCTATAAGAGAATGGTACGTCGGATGAAAAAGGATGACCTGCTTTATATCAAGAGTATAGACCGGCTGGGGCGCAATTATGAGGAAATACTGGAACAGTGGCGGATTCTTACAAAGGAGAATGGGATTGACATTGTAGTGCTGGATATGCCGCTTCTGGATACCCGGCGGGGCAAAGACCTGATGGGGACATTCCTCAGCGATATTGTCTTGCAGGTGCTGTCTTTTGTGGCAGAGAACGAGCGGACGAATATCCGGCAGCGTCAGGCGGAAGGGATTGCAGCGGCGAAAGCCAGAGGGGTACGCTTCGGCAGGCCGCCAAGCCCGTTGCCGGAAAATTTTCATGAAGCTTACCAGCTTTGGAAGGCTGGAAAGGTTACAGGAACAGCAGCAGCGAAAATATGCGGGATGCCGCTGTCTACATTCCGTTACCGGGCAGAAGTTTACCAAAAAGCCAAGTTATTGTAAGCGGGCATTTTTACAGAAATGTGTACGTTCCTGTAAATGTTTGCTTAATTTTTATCTCTTTTATAATACTATAAAAATTCCCGTTTTTCCACTGAAAATCTGTATTTTTGAGTACCTATGTTACCTTTGTCAAAACGTACACATTTTTGCAAGTGGTGGTAGCTATTTTCGTGTATTGTCTGAATGTAAGTGACTATAGTTCCTAGACTTGATTGAAAGGATAGAAATAATGTTTGATTTTGGAAATGCTAATGAAGGACAACGACGGGCAATCTCCGCTGCGAATGGCCCTGTTTTAATTACCGCTGGCCCTGGCACTGGAAAAACCTACACACTAGTTCAGAGAGCTATTTACCTGATAGAAGAACATGGCATAAGGCCAGAAAATTTATTTATTGCTACGTTTACAGAAAAGGCGGCAAAAGAATTGGTTACCCGAATCACTAATGAATTAGCAAGACGGAATATTGTAGCCAACGTAAATGAAATGTACATAGGTACATTTCACTCGATTTGTCTTCGGGTTTTGAAAGAGAATCTGGAATATACAAGACTTCGCAGAAACTATCGACTGTTAGATGCTTTTGACCAAAAGTATGTTGTTTTCCAAAATATTTATAAATTTCGGAATATTCCAGATATTGATACAGTACTTCAAAACAGAGGGGCATGGAAACAGTCTGAGGAAATTTGCAGTTATGTCAATAATCTTTCGGAAGAAATGGTAGATCCTGAAGAATTATCTGGTGATGCAGATAGTTCTATTGTTGTGATGGGGAGGATTTTGGAAGTATATCAAGAAATTTTGTCGGAAAACAATCTAATGGATTTTTCATCAATCCAGGTTGAAGCTTATCAGCTATTAATCCAAAACCCTTTCATTCTTGATGATATGCGTTATAAAATCACGCACATCATGGTGGATGAATATCAGGATACCAATTACATTCAGGAACAGCTTATTTTTTTACTGGCGGGGAAAAAACAGAATATTTGTGTTGTAGGGGATGATGATCAGGGCTTGTATCGTTTTCGTGGGGCGACAATTAGAAATATCCTTGAGTTTCCGCAGAAATTCAAATCTGGGGAATGCAAAGTTATCCCATTAATTGTTAATTATCGATCCAATAGCGATATTGTTGACTTTTACAACAAATGGATGGTGACAACGGAGGGGGCAAAGTTCAAATTTTATTGGGAAAATTTTCGTTATGACAAACGGATAGAAGCTCATGAAAAGAGCATTCTGAAAAGTCACGCGGTAGTCAAACTGGCTGGTGTTGAGGATGTGGATGAGTGGCATGAGAATATTCTGCAATTTATTCATAGATTGCAGGAATCCGGGAAACTGACAGATTACAACCAGATTGCGTTTCTTTTTAACTCGGTTAAGCATCCCAGAGTGAAAGCACTGGCGGATTTTCTGGAGAAGAATCATGTTAATGTGTATTCTCCACGTTCAGATATGTTTTTTCAGCGTTTTGAGATTCAAATGGCGATGGGATGTCTGATGTTGCTGTTTCCCCGTTATGTACAGGGATTGGAAAATGGAGATTATGCTTTCTTACAGCCGGAACATCTAACGTACTATCGTAAATGTATCATGTTGGCAAACGAGTATTTGATAAAACCAGAGAACATCGAATTGTTAAAGTGGATTCGCCGTACAGGGAAGGCTCACGTTGGGCTTAGAGGAACTACGGATTATGCTTACTCAGGTTTGTTTTATCGGTTATTTGAGTATCAGCCGTTTGCTGGAATACTTAATACAGATATGGATGCTGGTATTGTTGATGTACGCCCGGCTAGGAATTTGGCAAAGTTATCGCAGATTATCGGAAAATTCGAATATCTGCACAAGGTTGATACGTTAAATACTAAATATATCGATATCAATACCGAGAAATTTTTCAACCTCTATTTTCGTTTATTGTATGACGGCGGGATTACAGAATATGAGGATGATTCTGAGTATGCACCAAGCGGATGTGTTTCTTTTTTGACGATTCATCAGTCGAAAGGGATGGAGTTCCCGATTGTACTGGTGGATTCGTTAGGAAATATTCCTCGGAAACATTCAAATGATCTAATGCAGATGATTGAGGAACGTTATTTTAAGCGTCCGGCATTTGAACCATATGAGCAGACTAAATATTTCGATTTTTGGAGGTTATATTATACAGCTTTTTCCCGTGCGCAGGATTTACTGGTTTTGACCTGCAATGAAGATAAGAGAACACCAAGTAATTATTTCCGGGATTTGTATAGAGAATTGCAACACACGGAGAGTGAGAGTTTTCAGTTTTCTGAGTTTGATTTTAAGCTAATTAAAGATGTGAATATTAAACAGACATTTTCATTTACATCACATATCACAGTCTATGAAACATGCTCTCTGCAATATAAATTTTATAAAGAGCTGGAGTTTATGCCTGTAAGAGCAAATGCTATGCTATTCGGTACATTGGTTCATGAAACCATAGAGGACATTCACCGGGCAGCAATCCGACATGAGGAAAAAGAAATTACACCTGAAAACATTTCCCGTTGGTTTGAAGCTAATTATGAATCTTTAAGTAAAACGGAACATTCCTACTTGGCAGTTCCACAAAAAGAAGCGGCTTTGAAACAAGTGCTCCGGTATGCGGAGCGACAGGATGGCAATTGGAATGCTATTCAGCAGGCAGAAGTAGATGTGAGCCTTGTGGAATCAGACTATATCATTGAGGGCAAAATTGATTTAATTAGTGGTGAGGGAGATACGGTTGAAATCATAGATTTTAAGTCTGAACGAAAGCCAGATATGGAAAAAATGCGAAACAGACTGGAACAGTATCGGAGACAGCTTTACATATATGCTTATTTGGTAGAAGAACGTACTGGGAAAAAGGTTAGTAAGATGAATCTTTACTATACTGGCGAAGAAAACGGTGTACCGACTGTTACGTTTCCTTATATAAGGTCAGCAATTGAGGGGACAATGGCGGCGTTTGATGATACGGTACACCGCATCATGAAGAAAGATTTTCATAGATGTGCAAATGACACAAAAATTTGCAAGAACTGTGATTTCAGATACTTTTGTAGTAACTAATAAAATGAAAAATACGGAGGAATTGATAAATGAACGATAATGAGCAGCTTTCTTTTGAATTTGAACAACGTCCTACAATAAAAGGTTTTCCGGAACTTCGCTGGACGGGTAAACGTCCATACCGTTCTACGCAGTATTATCCGGCACAGTTAAAGGAAACCTATGGGGAGTCACAAGATGGGTGGATGAATAAAATCTTTTGGGGAGATAATCTTCAGGTTATGAGCCATTTATTAAAAGAATATAGAGGGCGAATTGATTTGATTTATATTGATCCTCCGTTCGCAAGTGGAGCAGATTATAAAAAACAAATAGAAGTTAAAGGTCTTGGTAAAGCAGAATCTGATAGTAGTTGTTTTGAAGAAAAGCAATATGGGGATATATGGAATAATGATGAATATTTGCAATTTATGTATGAACGTCTAATATTAATGAGAGAATTACTGAGTAATACAGGGAGTATTTATATTCATTGTGATTATCGTATGACTGCATACTTTAGACTTATATTGGATGAAATATTTGGAAAATCTGGATTTAAAAATGAAATAATATGGTCATATAAAACAGGTGGAACAACAAAGAAATATTTTAACAGAAAGCACGATACAATTTATTTTTATACAAAATCAGAGAACTACTTCTATAATAATGTAAAAGAAAAGGCTATTGTAGATAAATCTAAAGGATATAATCCGAATACAGAACAATTTATAGACGAAGATGGTAACACATGTGTATGGGTAAATCCGAGAGATGTTTGGGATTTACAACATATAAATATGCATGATCAAACTGAACGTTTGGGTTATCCAACACAAAAACCAGAAAGGTTATTGATGAAAATTATTAAGGCCTCATGTCCAGTAGGAGGAATAGTTTTTGATTGTTTTATGGGAAGCGGTACAACACAAGCGGTGTCTATGAAGCTTGGTCGTCGTTTTCTTGGTGCAGATATCAATCTTGGTGCTATACAAACAACAACAAAACGCTTGTTTTCCATTGTAGAAGATATCCAATCTTCATTTCAGAAAGAAAAGAGATATACAGGTTTTGAAGTGTATAATGTCAACAATTATGATTTTTTCCGTAATCCAGTAGAAGCCCGTGAGCTTTTAATTGAAGCATTAGAAATCCAACCATTCCCCCAAAGTAATGCATGGGATGGTGAGCTGGATGGCAGAATGGTCAAAATTATGCCTGTTAATCGAATTGCCACGAAAGCAGACTTAAAAGAACTTCTTGCCAATCTTCCGTATAGTACATATGAAAAACGAAAAGAGGAAAATCCGAATCTTCCGGTAGAACATATAATGATTGTCTGTATGGGGCATGAACCTGATTTAAGAGCATCTCTTGAGCAAGAGCTTTTGGGCTATAAGGTCGATATACAGATACTGGATATTCTCCGGGATAAGGCTGATTTGCAGCTAAAGAGAGAGTCCGAAGCGGAGATCGTTAGGGAAAACAATAAGTTAGTTGTCAGATCTTTCTTTCCGATGAATCTGATGCAGAAACTTTCACTTCAAAAGGAGTATGTTGAAGATTGGAAACAGCTTGTGGATTCTGTTATGATTGACTGGAATTATGATGGAGTAGTGATGCAGCCAACAGTAGTTGACATTCCTGGCAAAAATGAAATGGTAAAGGGTATGTATGACATACCAAAGGATGCAGGAACCATTAAAGTAAAGATTACAGATCTCTTATCCGAGTCCTTGGAAATGGAGGTGTGTTAGATGGCTGATAGCTATAATTCTGATTTTTCATTTCATCAGCAGTTATGGTACTATTATTCAGAGAATCGTGGGAAGATTCGTTCTCGTTATAATGGCCTGACCAAAAAATTTCTGTCATATAATGATCGGAAGGAGAATCCAGCAGCATTTCTGCGTACACCACAGTTTGAGGCATTGGAGATGTATGTGTTCGTAAAAGAATTTATGAACAATCAGCAAGTTTATGAGATGTTTGATGACTGGCGCAACAAACGCAACCGATTCTCAGATGCGTCTTATTATGCCTTGGATAAGAATGGTCAGATAAGGCTGTTTGATGCCCCGACAGAAAAGCAAACAGATATCGTTTTCAAACAAATGAAGAAATACAGGGAGGAATATCCGAATTATATTTATGCGCTTACTATGGGGTTAGGTAAGACAATCCTGATGGGAACCTGTATTTTCTATGAGTTTTTGCTTGCAAAGAAATATCCGAAAGACAAACGGTTTTGTCATAATGCGTTGGTATTTGCGCCGGACAAGACGGTTCTGCAGTCGCTTCGTGAAATCATGACTTTTGAGAAAACAAAAGTTGTACCACCTGAATATGCTCGTGTTTTGGATTCCAATATCAAATTTCATTTTCTGGAGGAAAGCGGAACAATTCTGCATACGATAGATGATTCTGATTTTAACATCATTATTTCAAATACACAGAAGATTATTGTGAAGAAAAAACGTAAGCAGGAAACGCCAGGCCAGATGCTGTTTAGCGGTTCGGCTTCTCTACTGTCTGCTGTTTATGGCAGTGAGGGAGAGGACGATGATGTGTGGGATGATACAACGCTAATGGATAACCAGCGATTTAAAAAACTTTGTCGTTTACCGCAGTTGGGTGTTTATGTGGATGAAGCGCATCATCTGTTTGGTGCAGATCTGGAAAAGCAAATCCGTTCCAGTGGGGCAAATAAAACCAGTCTGAGGGACACAGTTAATCTGCTGGCAGCCAATACTTCAATCGTAGCCTGTTACAATTACACAGGCACACCATATGTAAAAAATCAGATATTGCCGGAGGTTGTCTATGCCTATGGACTAAGGGAATCTATCTGGAACGGATTTTTGAAAGATGCAGATCCAATAGGCTTTGAGAATGTCAAAAATAATGAATTTTTGGATGTGGCAGTAACGATGTTCTGGAAAAAATATGGAGGAAAGACATTTGAGGGGCTGACACCAAAATTGGCAGTTTATGCGGCCAGTGTTGCAGAAGCAGTTGAGGATGTTGTTCCAGCTTTGGAAAAGATATTATCAAAATTAGAAATACCGACTTCATCCATTCTTCTTAATGTTGGGGATACAAAATATACGAAAGATGAGGATATTCGAAATTTTAATAATCTGGATGTCATAGGTAGTGATGGGAATGAAAAACAGTTTATAGTTCTTGTTGAAAAAGGCAAGGAAGGTTGGAACTGCCGTTCCTTGTTCGGCGTTGCACTCTACCGAAGTCCGAAATCAAAAATTTTTGTTTTGCAGGCAACGATGCGCTGTCTTCGTGCAATTACAGATGAACGTTTAACTGCTACGGTTTTTCTTTCCAAAGAAAATTATGATACGCTTGATGATGAATTGCATAAGAATTTTAATATGGAAATTAAGGATATTAAGAATCCGTCAAAGAATGATCGCCATAAGTATCAGGTTCGGGTGTTACCGCCTCCAAGGACAATTACCATGAAAAGAATCCATCATGAATATACAGTGAGTAGTCGAGAGTATACAGAAGCGGTGAATTTTCATTTGGCGGATGCGGATTTGTCAAAATATGCAAGTGTCATGTATGAACGAGACAGTATTGCTAGAGATGTCACAGTAAAAGAAATCAATATTGATTATATACAGAAAAATATGAGATATAGTGCGTTTTCTCTTGCAGGAGAGATTGCTCGTTATTTGAATATTCCTTGTGTGCTTGCTTCTAAAATCTTGATGGAATCAAAGGATGGAGTTGATGTGATTTTGGAAGTAGTCAACAAGTATAATGATGTGTTAAATGACATTATTATTCCGAAAGTTTTCCATACACTGTTTGAAGTGAAATCCGAACAGAAAACAGAAAACAGAGAGCTTGTTCTTTTGCGTGAACCCAAAGATACGGGATACTATGAATTTACCGCAAAAGATGACTTGGTAGTTACAAATAGATATCATGGTCTTACATCAGAGCAGATTCGGAAAAGCTTTCATGCAGATACCTATTGTTTTGACTCTATTCCTGAGAGAGAATGTTTTATGCAGTACATTACCAGCAATAAAGTTAAGGAAATCTATTTTACAGGTATGTTTACCTCTAATCAGGGGGATTTGTCAGTGCATTATTATGATCCGGAATCAGGACGTATTAGACAGTACTATCCTGATTTCTTTGCAAAGATGGTAGATGGTTCTTATCAGCTTATTGAAGTCAAAGGTGATAACAAAATAGATGATGCGGTGGTGCGGGCAAAGGCAGAGGCCGCAGAAGAAATGGCGACTGCAAGTGGTGTAGAATATTTGATGTATGCAGGAAGTGTCATTATAAAGAAACATATACTTGATGATTCGGAGATATAAAGTGTAATAAAATATTGGTCAAGCCAAAGGCGATCAACCGTGGAAAAAGTTGGTCGCTTTTGTTTTGCCCAATATATAAAATGCG
>ERZ808044.1630-NODE-1630-length-11206-cov-13.041244_pt1 | contig 11206 bp, 10 predicted proteins | sample MGYA00380195_ERZ808044 | MGnify/ENA primary metagenome ERZ808044 (study PRJEB31490, sample SAMN06133423) | mouse gut metagenome | isolation source: Z7_2 | host: mice | place: China: Chengdu | collected 2015-05 ...
AAGGTAAGCTGCACATGGATCGAAGCGTCAAAATAATTGAGGAAATCACAGTAGCCCTCAAAAATCTGCGCTTTGTCGTCCGCCTGTGCGAGCTGGTAGTTAATATCGAAAAACTGCACCGTCTTGGTGTAGAGCTTATCGGTCAGCCGGCAGATTCCATCCCGGTACATTTCCTTATAGGGAATGCTCTGCTGGACCGTCTGCGGGGCGTCCGATCTCAGCCCGCTGAAAAAGCCGCCCTTTTTAGGCGGCCTGGTGCGGACAGTCTTATTTCCGCTTGTCTTTGTGTCGGCCCTGGCCGTTTTTGCCTGCCTGATGTTTCTCTGCAGACGTCTTTCCTGGGCCTGCTGCTGCTTGGTCTTTGGCAATATTTATAACCTCCTTTTCTGACATGGATTTATACAGGTTTTCCGTCCGGTATGGCCGCTTCTTCGGCCAGAGCTTATAGCGGAGCCTGTTCTTCAGAAGTTTCTCCGCCGGCTGCCCGTCCCGCTCATACATGGCGAAAAAGAAAAAGGGCATCATAAGCCCGATCATCAGCAGCACCGCCGCCTGGTTTCCAATAGCGCCGCGGGTAAGGAAATATACCGGCAGCCCCACCAGCGCGGCCAGGCTGAAACAGATGAGTTGGCGTTTCGTCAGGTTGAATACCAGCTTGGTCTTGACTTTCGTTAAGTCTTTGGGTACAGGTACATAGGGCATTGTTTTCACCTCCGTTCACTTTTTTCAGATTTCCGTTTCTGTCATCTTGCACCGGTATCATGGGACGGCTTTTCGGCTGTGGGATGTTCTTTTACTTCCCGAACCGCATTATGCAGACGTTCTTTTAACGACTTTGATGCAGCCCCTTGTTCGGGGGATGTTTAAAAATCTTCCATCATTGTTTTTATCATGCCCTCGCCTGCTGAAACGGTGTCATACCCCCAACAGTTCTGGATAATCCTCAAAGGACTTTCAACCCCCAGCAAAAAATCTATTTCTTCCATACGGGGCTGGTAGCTGTCTGACATGAAACTGTAAGCGGCAAAAGCTGCCCCTATCAATTCTATCTGCTCAATCAGCCTGGCACTATCCCAGGTGCGCAGATTTTCTTTATACTCATATAAGTTCTGCCCCAGCAGCTTCATCAGATCCATGTATTTCTTATCCAATGTTGAAATCTCCGGCTGCTTTTGAAATCTCTCATGTGCATTTATTCTTCCCAAAACCTCACAGATTGGGAAGCTGTGCTCATGGGTATTTTCCTCCCAGCACCACCGGGCCACGTCCAGCGGGTCCTGGAAGGAAAGAAGCGCCTCCACCTCTGCAGGTGTAAATTCATGCTCTGCTTTCAGATAATAGTGAAGCTCTGAAAGCCCCTGCAATTCATAAATGCTGCCGATATCTTCCGCATCCAGCATATCCGCATGGACTTTTAAGCACTCGTCCAGCCGTTCCATCAGCAACAGCCTTGCGTTCTGTTCTATAAAAATCACTCCTTCCTTTCCTGCATCGTGATACTGGAATCCACCTCATTGCCCCATACGTCCCAGCCGGGGGTCTGCTGCCTCGCAAAAAGCTCTATCCTGGGCTGGTCGCCCATGAGCTTTACAATCTTATCCCGTACCTCGTCCGGTTTTTTACTGTGCTGTTCGATATGGGAGATCACAAACTGATGGATTCCCGCACACTGGCGTTTCGGGTGCCCCCTGGTCGCCAGTAAGCACACCTCCGCATTCGAGCGGGTCCAGAACCCCATCCCGTAAAACCAGGAATCCGCTTTCCGGTTCTGTTTGAGCCAGAGGAAGGCCAGCGTCTTATATCTGAATCCCCATGCCTCCGTGACACGGAACGCCTCATTAAGCTGTGGGAAGGTGGCCCATAGAAAAAGCGCACTGTCCCTGGCCGCAAGGTCCGCAACCGGCAGGGCGCATATTTCTTCTATGCTCATGGTAGGGTAATGGTTTTCGGCCACCCCATTGCCGCATTTCCTGTCATAGCGCCAGGGCGGGTCTGCGTACACGATGCCATATTTTCCGGTCTCCGGCATTACCGGGCCTGCTCATTCTTGACAGAAGCAGATTTTGCCGGCTGTGTCTTGACCTTGCCGGCATTTTCTTTCAGGGCTCCGGTCAGAGAAGGCTTCTCCGCCGCTCCCTTTGTCGCTTCAAGGGTGGCCTGCAGGTTTTCTATCGCCTGGCCGTACCCTTCGATCAGGGCGTCGTTAAGCTGCCTGCGGAAATCCGCCGTCACCGGCCAGCAGACATCCCTCCATTTTCCCTGCTTATCCTGGGTAGAGGGCATGTTGACATACAGCCCCTTTTCGCCGGAGCAGATACGGAAGCCGTCAATCTTGAAGCTGTCGCCGATGGTCACATTGGCGTAAGCCAGCAGGTTTCCCATCGGGGCAATCGGGCGCACAGTTACATCCAGCTTCAAGCCTCCGCCCGCCTGATTCTCCGGCACCTGTACCTCCGGCTGCATGGATTCATTGTTTGTCTTACTCATATAAAAAAGTCCTCCTTCTTGTTAAAATGTAGGTTGGTTACACGCTAATGCGAGTTAAAAATGCTTTTGGATAGCGAGCCTGTCTTAAACAGGGCAAAGGCCAGCAGGACCGTATAGCCTGCCGTGCCCCAGATTGCGCCGTGAATGTCGCCGGAAGAAGGGATCGACTGGACCAGCACCGCGTAGATTGCAACGCAGACCAGGATCAAAAACCCCTGGAAACCTAAAGCAAACAGGGAACGCAGATAATTTGTCCCCATCTGCCCCCATTCACGGTTTGCCATTGTGGAAAAGGGTATGGGTGCCAGGCTGACCGTAAGTAGGGTAAGAACCCGACGCCTTACCATATCACTATGGCAGGTTTCCGAGAACTCCCCTCCGAACCGGACTTACACCTCTCGATGTATCCGGCTCTCCAGATGTCAGTCTAATTTCCCGGCGTGTAACTTATCGTGACAATCAATACAGAGTGCCATTGTCTTGCGCTTGCGCCCAATCATGGCGATTTCCCATTGTTTTTTGCCACTTAAATCTTTGAGTTTTCGTACATGGTGTATTTCGAGCGGCACATTCTCTGCGCCGCACCACTCGCATTTGTTCGCTTGCAGCCTTTTAATCAGACTGTTACGCCCATAGTTCTCAATTACTCTTGCTACTATATCGGGATTACCGCTTTCCACTTTGGTATTCCGGCGGAACCCGTTATTGTAGAACAGCACCTTACCCACTTTGCCATTTTTCTTCGGATACTCCACAACAAAGTCTTTTCCTTGACGGTACTTGCGAATAATTCTGCTAATTCGTGTCCGATATTTTCCGGCGAAAGTTTTGAGCATACTGTATCTCATTACATAGTAGAAGTTGTTGAGTACGGTCACGTTGTTTGCGAGCCGGTAGTAGTTGTACAATCCACGGATTTCTGCGTTGTACTGGTTTAGGATTTCCAGGTCGTCCAGGTGCAACAGGCGGGTGCGCCGGACAGGTTCCCAAACTTCTTTGTTTCCGTTCTGTTTGTCGTATTTAATTTTGAGGGCATTGTAGGAGAGCAGGCGTTTTACCCATTTATCATGGGGAACATAGAGCAGGACTTTTCCGTTGTTCACTCGTCTGGTAGCCCCGGTTTTGGTCTTTTTGCTGTACTCGCCCTTGGCGATTGTGACCTCGTATCCCAGGAACTTTGCAAAATCATGTCCGTGGGTAATCAGAGTCTTTTCCCCGGACATTTCCAGATGAAGTTTTTCCCGGATAAAACAGCCTACTTCTTGTTTTACCTGTTCTGCGTCCTCTTTACTGCCGATAACTCCTATCAGAAAATCATCCGCATACCGGACGTAGCAAATCCTCTTATAGCAGTCGTCCATCTGGTCACTGTACGGCATGGATTTCAGACTGCGCCGCAGTTCCCGGATTTCCGCAATTAAGCCCTCTTTTTCTTTCTCGCTCATTTTAGAGAGATTTCTTTTAAGCCGTTGCTCTTTTCCCCGGCAAACGTCCAACTTCTTCTTGAACGCAGGATTGATTTTCCGGCGGTTCCCGCAGTTGAACTTCTCTGCGTATTCTGCCATATAGCTGTCCAGTTCGTTCATATAGATATTTGCAAGGATTGGGCTGATGATAGAGCCTTGGGGAGTGCCGGAGTAAGTATTGTGATAATTCCAGTCCTCCATATATCCGGCTTTCAGAAACTTCCATAGCAGGCCAATGAAATGTTCATCTGCAATCCGCTTCCGAAGAATGTCAACCAGCACATGATGGTCTACATTGTCAAAACAGCCTTTTATATCCCCCTCAACGAACCACTTTGTCCCCGTAAAATATTTCTGTACATATTTGAGTGCCGTATGGCAGCTCTTGTTCATGCGGAAACCGTGGGAGTAGTCGCTGAAAGTTGACTCATAAATGCTCTCTAATATGAGCCGTACCACCTCCTGTATCAGTTTGTCGTCAAATGACGGTATTCCCAAGGGGCGCATTTTCCCATTGGATTTCGGGATATATGTTCTTCTCGCCGGGTTGGGCTGATAGCTGAAATCCCGCATTTTTTCTATGAGGGTATTTATCCTTGCCATGCCCATACCGTCAATGGTTTTGCCGTCTGTTCCGGCTGTCATGTTGCCTGGTTTCGTCTGTATCCGCTGATATGCCAGCAGATAGAATTGTGGATTGTACAGATTGCGGTATAACCGCTCGTACTTGTAACTCTTGTTACACGCCTTGGATTTTAGGCTTTCCAACACATTTTCAGGACTTCTCATAATGCCTCACGCACCTTTCCTTTTTATGAATTGGTTGACATCCTGCCTCCCTTCGCCATGTAGGCGGCTTTCCCGCCCTCGGACTACTACGGAGGCTCCGTTGCCATGCCGGATATTCAGCGTCATCTTTCTTGGGTTTTTACCCCTTGAAATTTATCGCCTTGCGGCATTACGCATAGCCGGATAGTTCCGGCGTTCCGGTTTAGGCAATCTCCAGTTAGACACTTTGGGAAAAGCGTATTGTGATGTCGGTAATGGGTTTTCGTCCTTTTCCGCTTATTGCGGCTGGCTGTCATAAGTATCGTGCGGTCTGTGTCTACCTGTCACATTCCGCTATGACATACGGCGAATACAACCATCCTGCGCCGCCGGGTCGAGTATCCCGCCTCAGACTGCCCTTAAAGCAGTTTAGCCTTGTTCCTCATTCACAATGTTGCGTCTTGCCACTCAGTCGTGGGTAGATGGTTTCCCCAACTTGTGATTTTTCTGATACGCTATTGTCCCCCTTGTGGTTTCCCTCCGGGGTAAATCGGATGACGCTAAAGTGACGCTTTTCACGTCTTTGATACTTTTCTTTACCGGCTTGCTAAAGCCGGGTTCCCAAAATGCCCGCGCACCGCCTTTGGATGAAAAGCGGCACTTCTGGACGCGCGATATATCTCGATCATACGGCCATACACAATGACAAAGATCACGATGGACAACACCCACATGCACAGGTTGATAATGTTGGTCTCCAGCCACAGGCCGATCAGCTCCCACATCCCCATTGCTTCAAGCTGCGTTTCCAGGTCGGCCAGCGCAGCGGTGACGTCCATGTTCCCGTTTATCACGCCGGCGCTCCGGCTCACCACGTTCTGGGCGACGTCGAACACCGCCATGACGATAGTAAAACAGTTGGTGAGCAGGTAGGTGGCAACAAAGGTCTTGAAAATCCACTTGAAGATGTTGAACGTGTCAAAATCGTGCATGTTGTTCTTTTCCAGGATCATCTGGATCAGTTCATAGACGAGAACAAAAGTCAGGATGATCCCCGCAATGGGGATGACGACGGTTTCAGAAAGGTTCTGGATCATGCTGAACACGCCGCCATTCCACCCCTGCGGTGTCTGTCCCACCTGCGAGGCCACATCCGAGACCTGGTTGTTGACCGATTCAAAGATACCGGTGTATTGTCCTGTAATCGCTTCAATTAAGCCCTCTTTAATCCAGTCTGTTATCCGTTCAAACAGACTGCCCATGGGTCACCCCTTAGCTGAACAGCCCGGACAGCAGCGGGATCAGCGTGGAGCCTACCAGGGCGATCCCTCCGCCAGCCATGAGCTGTTTCATGCCCTGTGACTTGGCACCGGGATTGTCATTGCCGTAACCTTCCAGAAGGTTGATGACGCCCCATGCGCCGAGGCCGGCGCCCAAGGCGATCACAAGAATCTTCAAGGTGTCGATTGCGCTTGTAAAAAATGCCATAGATTGTTCCTCCTTTAATATGAAAATATTGATAGCCGTCATGTCATGGCCGTTCCCGGCCGGAAACAAAAAAAGCCGCCCCTGTATCAGATACGAATGTTTCAATACAAGAGCGGCAGAATGCGCAGGATGAACCTGCCAGTATTCAGTTTTCATTAATTAGTGGAACACATAAAATCTCTTTATACTCTGCATTCCATTAACTATTAAAGGTAGGGGCTCTTATCTTACACTTCATAAAACTTATCCTTTCTAAAAATTAATATATAAAAACGCACTCCGGTTTTGCCCGAAATGCGCTTTTTACATACTCTATATTACATTTTTCTATCACTTACATATATAGTTAATCGTATTTAAAACGATACTGCTTTAAATCTTGTGTTGCTTCATAGTGATATCCATTAGTCGAAAAACACCCCTCCTCTGAAAACAGGTAAATATTTTTTTTAGCTCTGGAACAAAGAACATACAATAACCTATATGTCTCATCCTGACAATTAGGTTTTTTTATAGTCTCCCAGTGAGGAAGAATTCCATGATGTAGTGAAAATCCAATTACCGTTGTATATTCTTCTCCTTTTACCCCATGAATTGTGTTAACAACAATGCCCTTTTTCTCTTTAAAACTTTTCTCAATAGAATCCCAATCATATTTTAGATTATTGCTTTTAATACGTGTCCTTGTCTTTTCAAAAAATTCCAAATAACTCATATTTAAGGCGGGTATATCCTCTTTCTGAATTTTAAGTAGAGAAAGCAAACCATTAATAGCTCTTTCTAATGTTTCTATCCCATCCTTCATATTGATTGCTGTTGCATTTACTGTTTTTAACAATAAATAATTATCTATATATTCGGGTACAGATACTCCAAAATCCATATGCAAAATATTCATTATTTCTAAGGCTATCCTTTTTCGGCTATTTATATGACCACTGTTCTGCGTAAAAAGAAGCCTTGCAATTAAGTAAAACACATTTAATGAATCTTTCTTAATCGGGGAAATATCCGGAGCATCAAATTCTGTTTCAGGCATTAACATTCTTAATTGATTGGTAAAATTCCATATTCGATGCCAAGCAGGCGCTACTACGCAAATCTCATTTTCCTTTACTCCAGCAGAAAGTTCATTTTTTATTATTTGAGCTACTTCACATGGCATTTCATTTTTGTTAATTCTACTATCATATTTTATAATACCCAATTCTTTTTTGTGACATGCAACCGAATAAACGCCTGTATATGCAACTTCAAAATGTTTGTAATAATCCACAATTCTTTGTGATGAACGATAACAACCAGATAAGCATTCTTCTGTAAAATTTACATGATATAATTGTCTAATTTCCTCTGCTGATTTGGCAACACCTCCTAAATTTCCATAAATAGCTTGATTCACATCACCGATAAATAAAATATTTATTTTTGGATTTACATTAATAATATGTGCAAGAATATTATACTGTATCTCATTTGTATCTTGATATTCATCTACATGTATACTACGTATTATTCCTGAAATATTTTCGGCTATAAAAATATTATTTGATATCAAGTCACATGCATACAATAAAATCAAATCAAAATCAATTTCTTTATTTTTTTCTAATAGACTATAATACTTTTTCTTTATGCATTCATTTTTTCTTAAATCATTAATATATCCTCTTATGCCAAGTTCTTTTGCAATGGACTTAATATACTCATCCCTGATATATTCATCAATAATTCTATATCCGTATTTTAATCTTGGATGGTACATTGCATAAGGTCTGATGATATAGTTCAAACAAAAACTATGTATGGTTCCGGTCCATATACTTGATGTTTCAATATTTAAACCAGTTAAACGCTCTTCAATTTCTTCTGCTGCCCTGTTTGTATAAGTAATTGCAATATTTAATAATTTTGAACCAGCAAACTTTTTGCAAAGAAATGCCAAGCGGTAAGTCAATGTCCTTGTCTTTCCACTTCCCGGGCAGGCTGTAAGTATAAAATTATCCTCACTGACGCATACATATTTTTGTTTTTCATTGAGATCATTTAAAAAATCATATTCCTTCATCTTCTATTTCCTGCCACTCATATTCCGTAATCAACTTACTAACCATATCATCACTAAATTTTCCACAAAACTTATTTATAATGTTTTCATAATCTTTGTCTTTTTTCGCAGATTTTAACATGTTCTTGATTATTAAAGTGTTTTCATCATCCTGATATTTTTTCAATGAATGTTGTATCATTTTAACTTTAATATTAGTGCTGATAACTTCTCTACTTGCAGATGCAATAGCTTCTAAAATATACATTGGAATTACTACCTCTGCATCTATTAAATCGGATAATAAAGTAGCATACCAGCCTTTTTTCACTCGACTAAGGATAACGGAAAGTGCATCATATCTTTCTGATTCATTCCCATATAAATCCTTCTTGTATTTTTCTTTTACATTTTGTGTTCTTGTCGTAACTTTTAATCCTTCTTCGGGATATGCAATTTCTATAATTGGCTCAATATAACGGCGGTTTTTCTCAATATCTGCAAAATCAATCTCTAAGGTATGTGGAGCAAAATAAGAATTGACATATTCATTATCCTTAAACAACTTGTCCAATTTATCCTTTCGGCTTTGACCTTGTTTTGCAGCCTGTGGCTTCTGATGCTCTGCACCAGATACTTGCACATCTAAGTCTGTTATTATTGCGCAATAACGCTGCAATCGTTTTTCATCAAATAGTGCCGCTACATTTTCAAAACCAACACTCCCCACATTCACTAACCCAATCCCTAATTCGTCAAGAGTTATCCCTAATGCTTTTTTTACCAAATGCGGTATCAGTATTTCTTCTCCATCGCCTTCTACCAAAATGACACCTTTGGAAAATAATAACACTGAACGTTTTGCATCCAAATATCTTTCTAAACTTGTCACCAATGATACAGCCTTTAATTTTAACACATTTACTCCGAATCCATCTAATCCATTTGTCGGACGCATAACTGTTGTAATATTTTTTTCTGCTTTCAATACATTGACTCTCTGTATTTCAGATACTTCAGAAAGGTGTGTTGAATGTGTTGTCATAAGTACCTGTGTATAATCTTTTGATAATCCCAAATTATTGAATAATGTTTTTTGTATATGTGTATGGATATGTGCCTCTGGTTCCTCAATAATCATAATATTCAACAATTCATGTCGCCTGTTAAATTCAAACTCAACTAATTTCAATGCTATATAAATTATATTCAAGTGTCCGAGTCCAAGCTGGTTTATATCTTTCTGGCTTGCAGGAAGCATAGTCAAATACTTCGATAATGAATTCATATCATCACGCAACTGCGATTCCAGCATAATATCTGGTGAATAAACCATTCCTATCATTTCCTGCAATTTGCTATTAATATGTTCTCCAATATCAGCAACCTGAGCGACCCCTGAAATCGTTTCATTCAGTTCTCTTATTTTATCCTTTATTGTTTCTACATCCTTTTCAGCAATTTCAGACTGAATAGTATCTACTATTCTACGGATGGGATTTTTAGGTTTGTGTAATTCTGACTGCACATCACGTAACGCATCAATATATACTATTGATATATGCCGCCAAATATCTAAAATTGTAATTGGTGTTCCCAATACAGACAGATCATCATTATCCGGGTCTGTATATTTAGAATTATCAATATCTCCAACTACACATTTATAAGTTTCTAAGTTAGTAAAATCTGCTTGTGAACGTGCCGTAAAACAAAAATCATAGTCTATAAGTGTAATTCCATTACGAATTGCTTCAAACTCTACAGGCGTTTTTGCTGATGCCAATTCTTTTCTTTTCATCTTATTTGGCCGTATAAATAATGTAACTGTACCATAATTCAGACCATCACAGCGAATATACGACTTCAAAAAATTCTGATCTTCATTTTGCGGAATGATTTCCTTGCAAACATCTTCCTTTTTTTCATCAGCTGTAATTTCATCAAAATATGCTGATATTATAATCCAATGTCCTTTCCAATCATTCAAAAAATAAGAAAAATCTGATTCCTTTAATCTTTTTTCATTGTAATAATATGTATCATCTAATAGGATACGCAATGCAGTCATAGCATTTGACTTTCCAGCGTCATTTTCCCCAATAATAGTATTTGATCCAGACCTAAATTCAAAACGCGTAGATTTAAGATTTTTGTAATTAATAATCTGAAGGTATTTTAAATACATATCAATCTCCTTTTTTCGCAAACTGCCAAAATTATCCTTATATCAATAGTTTACTATAAACCATTTCTATCCTCAACTAAATTATGTCAGATTGCCAAATAAGATTTGATCAAAACATACAGAGAACATTGCTCATACTTTTAAGGTTATTTTAAAATCATAAAATCCAGTCATGGTGAGGAACCGCCCTTGCACCATAAGATACATTATTACAGTACAAGGACAGTACACTGATCCTATAGATATTTTTCTCTTTGATAGTATACGGATTCCCCTTTCCTTTACACAAAGCATTATACCAGTTCCTCCGCTGTGACCTCATAATTGCGGTACAGCTCGCCGGGACGGACAGGCAGCCTGGTTGACAGAAATTTTTCAATGTCAAAAGCGTTCTTCTCATTGAAATCGGAAAGCAGCCGGTAATTTGGGTGTCTGGTAATATCATATTTCCGGGAGAGGAAAGGACGCACACCTCTGATCTGCAGCAGGCATTTCCCGCCGTCCATCACGGCCAGCTCGTCCACCGACATCAGGTCCTTTCCTAACTTCTGGAAGTTCTGGCCGTGGGATTCCTGATTGCCTTTGGTGACGCTGGTGTTATACATGTCGATGGTCTCTTTTCCAAGCAGGGAGTTCCAGCTTTTCAGCGTGGTTTCTTCCTTGCCTCCCAGGAAAAGGGAAGCGTCACAGTTGCCGATGATGGTGTCCATGTTATCCTTATAAAGCGCCTTTAGCTGGCTCTGCGCCTGCAGGACCAGACAG
>ERZ808044.1631-NODE-1631-length-11199-cov-9.146916_pt1 | contig 11199 bp, 23 predicted proteins | sample MGYA00380195_ERZ808044 | MGnify/ENA primary metagenome ERZ808044 (study PRJEB31490, sample SAMN06133423) | mouse gut metagenome | isolation source: Z7_2 | host: mice | place: China: Chengdu | collected 2015-05 ...
CAAAGAGATTATCTATACTGTTTATAGTTTCATATGCTTCTTCAATCTCTATTTCATTATCTAAATATTTGTCTATTGCATCTAATGCTTTTGTCCCATACATAAGGGCTTCATCACTAACTTTATTTGATTTTTGTTCAGAAGTAATTGTTGTTTCTTTTGTTATTGCACTATTCGTTTGTTGACTACAAGCAGTTATATTTGATAATACAGAAATAGCTATAAACAAAGCCACATATTTTTTCATAAAATCGCCCTCTAATCTATATTTTAGTCAAATATAACATACAAGGTCATATTTTGCAATAATATGTCAGAAAATAAAATATATTTATAAGAAAATTTATAAAAACATACTTGACAACTTTGTTGCTACAAAGTATAATGATTGTAGCGACAAAGAAAGGAAGTGAGAAAATGTCGCCATTACAAAAAGGCTCAAAACTTACTGATAACCCAAAAGATACAATGCTTAGAGTTCGTATAGATAAAGATACAGTTAATAAATTAAATTTTATTTCAGAACATTTAAAGTTGAGTAAGTCGGAGGTTGTTAGAAATGGAATTGATGAGCAATATAATAAATTAAAAAAATAAAGGAAAGACAGCCCCTACCAAAGTTCGTCAATCCTTTACTGCTTGAAAGATTTCTCTTTCTGTAAATATTATAATACAGTTAGGGTCTTCTTTCAATACAAAATTATAAGAATTTGAAAGGAGATTTTTTTATGGAAAAATTGCAGATTATCGAAAAAGAAAATCAAAGAGTATTGACAACAGCAGTATTGGCACAAGAGTATGAAACAACAACAGATGTTATTACAAAAAACTTTAATCGAAATAAAGAAAGATATACAAATGGAAAACATTTCTATTGTTTAGAGGGTAAAGAGTTGAAAGAGTTCAAATTAACGATAGGACAAAATGACCTTTCGTTAAATAAAGTAAATAAATTATATCTTTGGACAGAACGAGGAGCATTACTTCACGCTAAATCATTGAATACTGACAGAGCATGGGAAGTATACGACATATTAGTAGAAACATATTTTAAAAAGCAAGTAACTACTACTAATACTTCAGTAAACGACCTCGAAAAAACAAAACTAGAAATACAAAAAACACGAGCTGAAGCCATGGCTTTAAATGCCAAAAACCGTGCATTTAAAACCCTCATGCAGTCCCTGGAGAACAAACAACTTTCCCCTATTGCTATGCAGGTGTTTGGATTAAAAGGACTTGAAGGCATATTCGGTGTAGATGTGGGTAATCTCCTACCAGAAGTGGAAAAGACTTACAGTGCCGAAGAAGTGGGGAAAATGCTCGGCATTTCCGCAAACATGGTCGGTAGGATTGCCAACAAAAACGGCTTGAAAACACCAGAGTATGGCAGGTATGTAGCTGATAAGTCTAAGAATAGCGACAAAGAAGTTCAATCTTTCCGCTATAACGATAATGGTATAAAAGTGTTGCAGGAATTGGCTTGGTAAGGGGGGTTACATATGAATACAAAAAAAATTGAAAAAATTTTTGAATTGTGTATCAATACTGATGGAATAGAAAACTCAAAAAATTATCAAAAAGCTAGAAAGAATGTTGATAGCATTATTGATAATTTAAAGGGAACAGATAAATTTTTTAAAGCAGAAAACTTTATAATAGGATTCGAGTATGAAGTGTGTAAACAAGGTTTTATATATGGGTTTAAGTATGCCATGTCCTTAATAAAGGAGTGTGGATTACAATGATTGACAAGAAGGTATTTAATGAATTTTTAGGAGAAGTAAAGGGAGTGGAGAAACAAAAAAAGAAATACGAAAAGGCTGCTCGAATACAAAGGGCAGAAAGACAACCTTTTCCCTATTGGGACGAAGTTGTTATGATATTAGCAGTAGGAGCGTTTGTACTATTCATAGTCATATTTATGCTCGCTGTGAAAATAACATTTTCATAATTAGTAATTTAGTAAAATACTAATTAACTATAAAACCCTCACTTTTTAGTGGGGGTTTACTATTTCAATAGAATTTTGATACTTTTTTGATAGTTTTATGACACTTTTCTGACATGGAAAGTGTCACTTTTTTATGAGAAAATAAATATAACAAATAAATGGACGGTGATGATATGGATTTCGTTGCGAAAGTGATGTCGCATTTTAAATGCTGCGAAAGCAAAGCAAGAAGTATTATTGAAAAATATACAAAAAATGGAAATATAGACGAGTTGGAAAAATTGGTAAAGGAGGGATAGACAATGTACTATTATCCACAAGATAATCGTGGTTATCAACAGAATTATCAACAAGGGTATATACAACAGCAAATGAATCAAAATCAATATCAACAAAATATGACACAACAAATTGTATTACAAGGCTATCCTGTACCTGATGAGATGACCGCTAGAAATGCAGAAGTGAATACAAATGGAACAATATCTATATTCCCAGATATTCAACACGGTAAAATATACACAAAGCAACTTGATATGAATACATTTGCACCCATATTTAAAATATATCAGTTGGTGGAACAACAGCAAGGCGGTACAAGCTATGTTTGTTTAGAAGATTTCCAGAGATTACAAAATTATGTTGCAAATTTAGAAATGAAAATAAATGAAATGCAGAGTTTACCAAAAGTGACTGATAAAAAAGGAGTGGATAAAAATGTTCAATCCAATGCAAATGTTACAAAATAATCCAATGATGCAGATGATGGGAAGTAACAATCCTATTATGCAAATGATGGGAATGTTGCAAAACAGTAAAAACCCTATGGCTGTTATGCAGAAATTAGCGGGACAAAACCCAAAACTACAACAAGTTATGGGAATGACACAAGGTAAAACACACCAACAAATGCAACAAATGGCTGAAAATTTGGCAAGGGAAAAAGGTGTTAATTTGCAGGAATTTATGAAGCAGATGGGTATAAATAGACCATAATGGTCGTTTATATATTTTAAAAAAAGGAGCTGAAAAATATGGATAACGATTTTATGACTGGTTTTGTCGCAGGACAGAGCGACAACAACAACAATGGCTATGCCAACGGTATGTGGGGCATGGAATGGATGTGGATATTTGTTATATTTGCTTTGATGGGTTGGGGCGGTAACGGCTTCGGCTTTGGAGGCAATGGCAGAGGAAATTGCGCAACAACTGCTGATGTGGCAGACGCTTTCAATTTCAATCAACTTGACAATGGTATCAGAGGATTAGAAAGAGGTGTTTGCGATAGTACATATGCATTGACAAATGCTATTACTGGTGGCTTTAGTCAAGCAGAATTATCAAGATGTAACAGTATGTCTACATTAATGCAGCAGTTGAATACTATGTCTTTCCAAATGCAGCAATGTTGCTGTGAATTGCAGGGAGCAATCAAGGATACAAGATATGATATTGCAAAAGCAAGCTGTGATATTATACAAAATTCCCACAATGATACCGACAGAGTACTTGCAAGATTAGACGCTATGGAAACAAGCAGACTACAAGAAAAATTAGCAGAACAACAAGCAGAAATTCAAAACTTACGACTAGCTGCTTCTCAATCTGCACAAAACGGCTATATTGACGCAATAGGCAATTCTATTGTAGCAAGATTACAACAGCCAACACCACAACCGGCTTATGTAGTGCCTGCACCATATCCATATTGTGGTAATAACTATAACTGCTGTGGCGGAAATTGGAATAATGGTTGTTGTGCATAAGTGAATATTGTTTTTTCTAGCAAGCGAAATATGTCTTGCTTGTCAGCAAAAGCTGTTTAAAAATTGTTAGGGGATTGGCTGATGTCATTCCCCTTTTTATAACATAAAAGGAGTGATAATAATGATTGAAGCAGTAAATACAGCAATACAAACAGTAGCAGCAAATGCTACATTGGTTTTTAGTAGCACATCTATCAATAGAGGTTGTACTGTTAGACATAGACAAGGTAGTGGCAGATTTACAGCATTAAAACCAGGTGTATACAAGGTAAGTTTTCAAGCGAATGTTGCGATACCTACAGGTGGTACAGCTGCTCCTATTATTTTAGATGTTGTACAAGATGGGGAAAGTTTAGCAGGTTCTAGAATGATTTCTACACCAGGTGCGATAAATAATTATAACAGTGTTTCTACTGTTGTTTTAGTAGAAGTATATAATTGTGACAGTGCTAACATTGCTATAAGAAATATTTCTGGTGTTGCTATCAATGTACAAGACGCTAATATTGTCATTGACAGATTATGTTGATGGGGGTGGCACTATGAACAAAACAATGAGACTTGCCATGCTGAATCAAAGTCGTAGAAACAAAGAGAATAGCGAATATAGAGATAATCAAATAGGTTTTAGATATGACGGCGATAATTACAATAATACAGACAGGCGCATGGAATATGGTAGACATTCAGAATATGATAAACGAATGGAATCTGAACCTATTTGGGGCAACAGACAAAGAGATGATAATGGACGCTATATGCATCATGAAAGCAAAGAATATGATGACAATGTGATACCTATGCAAGGTTATGTTGGCATTGCTTATACTATGGATAATGCTGACATGAGTAAAATGGACAAAAGACAAGCTGAAAATTGGACACGGCACATGAAAAATGAAGATGGTAGTACTGGTGCTAGGTGGACATTTGACGAAGTACACAAAGTAATGCAACAGCATGATGTCGATTGTGACCCTGTAGAATTTTATGCTGTTATGAATATGCTGTATTCTGATTATGGCAAAGTGTTTAAAAAACATGATGTCGCTACAATGCAATTTTATGTGGATATGGCAAAAGCATTCCTAGAAGATGATGATGCCGTAAAAAATAAATTGGAACAATATTATAAATATGTTGTAAGACATTAGAATTGTATAGAATAAAAAAATATATATTTTTTTTAAAAATAGTATGCAAGTCAAATGCAAGTCAAAATAATTTAAAAACGCTTATTTTTTAATATATTCATGGTATATGATGTATACATTAGGGATGTAGAGGTCGCAAGTTCAAATCTTGTCGCCTCGAGCGTTTTAAAAGTGCTGTAAATCCAATGATTTCAAGGATTACAGCACTTTTTTATTTACTGTTTTCTGTCCAAAAATAATCGTTTTTTATCGTTATTTGCGTTATTTATCTAAAATTATGCAAGTCAACATGCAAGTCAAAATTTTTTGATACCTTCATAATTTATAGTATATTTATACATTTTAATAATATAATTACGTATTTTTAATCATTATTATACATTATGAAGTCTGACAACAATATACAAAAAATACCAGTTTTGAAATGAAAAAAAAGACAACAAAATGCTGTCTTTTTTTAATGATATATTTATAATACAAGTGTTTTTTCTTCGCTTAAAAATTCGTCTAGCTTTTGTATTTTTTTCTCTTTATACTCTGAATCAAGATGAGTATAGATATTGAGTGTTGTTTGTATGTCTGCATGCCCAAGCTGTTCTTTTGCTGTCATAATATCAACCCCAGATAAATACAACATTGTAGCAAATGTATGCCTTAAACTATGTGGGGTGAAGTATGGTATTGATAGAGGTATTTTTTGAGGTTCAAATTTGCTTTTGTATTGTTTTACAAAAGTACCATATTTTAAATTTAGTTCTGTCATATAACTTTCCCAACCTCTTCTAAAAGAACTTTGTGTCATAAAACTTCCATTTCTCATAGTAAACAAAAGTGTTGTATTGTTCTTTTTATTCTTCTGTTTTTCCTTTTTTAGAAATTCTAATAATATATTTGGTATGTACACAATTCGTATGCTGGTAGCATTTTTTGCTGAATGTGTTAGTATAGGGGTATTTCCTTGGAAATGAATTGACTTATTTATATTGATAGTACCTTTTTCTAAGTCAATATCGCTCCAATTTAAAGCGAGTACTTCGCCACGTCTTAAACCAGCATATAAAGCTATCATTGCAAATAACTGCATTTTGTGTGGAGTATTACAAATCCACGAACGTTGTTGTTGCGATAATGCTTTTTTGGGTTCTTTTGGTGCTGATGATTTTGGAATTTTTACAGCATTTACGGGGTTGTAGTCCATTACCCTATTTTCTATGGCAAGACGACATATCTGTACCGCCGTTGACTTAATTTGCTTTAATGTTTCTGTTGAGGTTGGGTTTCCGGTGTTGGGGTTTTTCTTTGATAGTTCTAATATGATTCTTTGAAAATCATATGTTTTTAGTTTTGTTATGGAATAAGGAAATAAAGAATGATATTTTTCTACATTATAAAGATAACACATATATCGCCCGTATGATACCTCACTCTTTTTTATGTTAAGCCAGCTTTTTGCCCAGTCTTCAAATGTGTCATTTCTTGAGGCAATATCAATGCCTTTTTGTAGTGCTAATTTTAAATCAAGTACCTTTTTATCTACTTCTTTTTGTGTTTTGCCATAAACGGTTTTGTATTTTCTTTTACCGTTTTCGGTGCAAATGTACACTTGTGACGCAATACGTCCATCTTTGCGCATTGCATTTTTATTTTTTGCCATAAAAAAACCTCCTATTTTCTAAAATTGGGTATAGAAAAATAAGAGGTACTTTGATATAATTAAATTGGTATTTGGTGCTTTATATCAGAGTACCTCTTTATATGAAATGTCCTTGTACGCCAATACAGGGGCATTTTTTTACTTTTTTTAATAACATCACATATTGTATTGACAAAAATCGACAATACATTACAATAAATGAATGGAAGTTGTTTACTTTGATTCATTTATTTTTTTGACCAAAATCTAAGTAAACAACATTCCCCCTCTTTTTAGGAAACACTAGATTGTGTTTCTGGAATAATTTCTTCAATGTTTAATACTCGTTGTACCATTGCTTTTGATATATCATCTGCTTGACGATAAGCAATGATAATTTTCTTTTCAAAATCATTGAGAGAAAAAGTGTCAGATTTAGGATTTAGTATATTTTCCCAGCCCATTAATATTGCAGGAGATGTCTGCAAAGCGGATGCTATTTTTTCTATAGTATTAGATGGAATATTAGTAACAACATTCATTTCATATTTATATAATGTTTGTTTAGAAATATCAACCATTTTTGCTAAATCTGTTTGAGATATATCAGCTTTTTCTCTTAAATTTCTTATTCTTTCACCAACGGTCATATATCCTCCTTAATCTATTTGATAGTTTAAATTATAAACTAAAAAAAGTTACAAGTCAAGAAGAAAATAACTTGACAAGTTACAAAAATAGCGTATAATAATAAGTAACTTAATAAGTTACAAAGAATAAAAAAGGAGATGATTACATGGTAGACACAAATGAGTTACGTGGAATTTTTGCTAAAAATGGAAAAAGCCAAACAGATGTAGCAAAAATGCTCAATATTGCTCCTAAAACTTTTTATCTTCGTATGAAGAAGGGAGTTTTTGGAAGTGATGAAATTCAGATTTTAATTGAAGAATTTAATATCAAAAATCCAATGGAGATTTTTTTTAAAAAAGAAGTAACTCATTAAGTTATTTAATATAATCTAGCTAGGAGGTGAAACAATGAAAATTTTTAATATGGATTGTGCCTATAAAGCTATCATTGTTGAAATAGGAGAAAAACAATATCATATAAATTTCAAAAATTCCTTATTTAAAGGGATATATGACATAAAAGTATTTGAGTTTTCAAGACCCCAAAAGGTTAATAATGAAAAAATCCAAATATGCTCAACTAATAAAGGAATTTTTGGGGATATGAAGTTCTTAATTGAGCATATTTGGAGCGAATTGAAAATGAAACTTTATGTTGCATTAGAAAATAATTTATTTCCTAAAAATTAAAGAAGTTTGTTCAATAAAAAAGTATGTATAGTACCCCATATTGCAACAGCAAATTCAGGATTTCGAGATAAAGCATTACCAAAACGAGAAAAAATACCAGATGTTAAAGGTCTATTTTGTTCTACAATACTTTGAACTGTTGATGTTAATTCGTTTAAAATCTCTTGGTCTTCAGTATGTGTAGACTGAATTAAATTTCTTATTTGTTCAAAATCAAAAGTATTGTTTAATGTTGCAGTATGTTGTGTACCTATGATACTAGGAGCATTAACATTTTCAATAGAAAAAGTAATATTTGAAAGTGGTATTTCATTTTTATCTTGAAAACCGTTTTCAACATAATCTATACCAATAGAAGTTAACTCAAGGGAACAAGAATTTTGATAATAAGTGCATTCAATAAATCCTTTGTCTATTAAGTACTTTATATCACCTTTTAAATTTTTGTTTTCTGCTTTTAAAAATGATATAGGAAATTTTTTGTTTTTTTGAAAGGCTTCATAGGTATTAGATAAAATTTGTATTCTGCTTTGATTCAATATAATTCCTCCTTGAATATTATTTTTTAATTATATTATAAATTATAAGGGGAAATAAGTAAAAAAGCAATAAAACATAAAAATAGCAATCCAAGTCAGCTAGGAGGTGGAACAATGGATATAGATGAAGCAATTTCTGAAATTAAGTCAATCATACATATGATGGTAGATAAAACAACAAAAAGAACAAATGATTTAGAGAAAAGAGTAGAAAGAATAGAAAGAGATGTAGCACGATATTTAAAAATAGCAAGTTTACTTCTCTTTCTATCCAGTATTATTCATATTATATGGTAATAATATTTATTCAACAGCTTTTTTTGGTAATTATAGTTTTGAATATTTCATAAAAAAAAGAACCTAAAAATCCATCAAAAATTGAAGAAAAGTGTTCTATAATGTCATAACCTAAACAGTGTAAAATTACTAGAATGATAGAAACTAAAGAAATAACATATATTTTTTTCTTATTAGAAGGTATTTTAATTTTAAATTCAGTATTAGATTTTTCATTATATGATTCAAGACATGAATAAATATTTTCGATTATATTCGCTTCATTTTCTGTAAGATTTACTTCGGTGTCATTTGGCATATTGTCATAAGTATCCTGTACATAATTGTTAAATGTCGAAATATCTATAGCAGGAAGAATTTCACTAATAATTTGTTTTAAATTGTTAGTAATTACTTCAGAATTTGAAGATAAAATGTTTTGTGTTTCAATTCCTATGGATTTTAGTTGCTCTTGAATTGCATTAGTATTCAAGTTATTTATGTTATCTAGAGCTGCTTTCCCTGCTTTTGACATTGAATTTGTAACAAATGATTTCAATATGACATCATTAAGTATATTAGGTGTCATTATAAATTCTCCTTTCATTAAATATTTTATATTTCAGATGGGGGTCTGATAAATAAAGTATAGGAGAAAAGGAAGAATATTGCAATATTAAAGTAGCTAGGAGGTAAAAAAATGAACGCTGAAAAATATGTAATAGACAAAGAAAGGCTGAACAATGCCTTAAATGGAAGGCTTGAAAATATTACAAATGATATAAAAGAAGTATTAGAAAAATATAACATTGAGTCTATGAAAGAACTTTCATATGATGTTTTTTGCTTCATATTGGAAACATTACATCTTGATAAATTAGATATTGATAGTTTCGAAACAGGAGCGCTAACGGAAACACTAGAAGTAAAAGAAAGTACGTTAATAGAACAAATCATGCGGGAGCAGCTAGAACTGTTGCATGAATGCTCAAAAGAGGTTAGTCCTCTGGAGTTGGCAGAACTTACCCATCAAATGATTAATATAGTTGAATTTTTAGCAGAGTATTATTGATTCATAAGTAAAGAAGGGAAAAAATGAAGAAAAATGAAAAATTGATATATAGTTGGGATGAAATCCCAATTATATTTGATATGAATATGGCATGTACATTAATCGGCTTTACTCCATCCAGTTTAAGAGCATTGGCACAAGCTGGGAAATTCCCAGCTTATAAGGTCGGCGGTCATTGGCGAATTGACCGCCAGGAGTTCATAGAGTGGTGGGAAAACAGAAAGGATAAATAATATGGATATACCATTTAATACACAAAAAGAAGGGCTGAACAAGCTGGAAAAAATGGTACAAGTTAGGGAAGAAATGAAAGGCTGTCGCTGGTATGATGTGTGGCAAGAGGATTGTAAAAGGTTTGCGGACAAGCTGATACAGGCAGGAGCAGACGAAAAAGATATTGCTGTGATTATGGGTTGGAGAGTAGAAAAGGAATGTTATTGCGGAATATTGCTACATTGACAGATAGGGTAATACTTTCTGAAAAGGAGTATTTTTATGCAATAATCCGAACGTATATTCGTAAAATGGAGGCAGAAAGATGTATTTATGGGTATTTGTAGGAATGATGGCAGTTGTTTGTGTGACAGCAGAAATTGCTTACAAAATAGAGATGAAAAGCTACAGGGAAAGTTTGCAGAGAGAAAAAAAGGAGTAATGATAATGATAGTACAAAAAGTATCTTAAAGAGAGGATGAAAAAAATGAAAAATAAAATCAAAAAGTTAACTGATTTTGTATCAATAAATGAAGGATTAGAAAGACTGTCAGAAACAGCAATGTTCAGAGATTACTCAAATGATGAAATGTTTTTTTAAATTTGGACAAAAGATTGCGAAGCAATCGCAAGAAAATTGATAGAAATGGGGGCAAATAAACAAATTGTTGCAAAAGCAGCTGGATGGGTGAATTGAGGTGAAACAATTCACGGGAAAAAACCAACCAAAAAACAGAGAATGTTTTTAAAAAGCAAAAAGCTAAATGATGAAAATTGGCTTGTATATAAAGATACACCTCAAGTACAAAAAGGGAGGCAATCAGATGAAGGAATTAATATTATTGAAAAATAATGATGTATTTACAACTAGTCTAGTAATTGCAGAAGGTACAGGAAATCAGCATAAATCTGTTGTGGCATTGGTGAAAAAGCATATGGAGTATTTTAAAAAATTTGGAAATATTAGGTTTAGCGATTTGAAATCGACAAACCTACAAGGAGGACGTCCAACAAAAGTATATTACTTAAATGAACAACAAGCAACATTGCTTATGACATTTTTGGATAATTCAGAAGTAGTAATTGAATTTAAAGTGGAACTCGTAAAGCAATTTTATCAGATGAGGCAGATATTACTAGAAAAGCAAACAGTGTTATGGCAGAATACAAGGCTAGAATCCAAAATAAACAGGCTGAAAGAAACAGACGAGATAAAGGCACTGGTTGCGTATGCAAAAGAAAACGGCAGTAAAAACGCTGACAAATA
>ERZ808044.1632-NODE-1632-length-11199-cov-4.295630_pt1 | contig 11199 bp, 10 predicted proteins | sample MGYA00380195_ERZ808044 | MGnify/ENA primary metagenome ERZ808044 (study PRJEB31490, sample SAMN06133423) | mouse gut metagenome | isolation source: Z7_2 | host: mice | place: China: Chengdu | collected 2015-05 ...
TAGCATTCCGATTGCGCGCAGTTCGCTTGATCGCGTGGTTCCCGACGCACGGTAAATATCGGCAATGGCTTCGCGGATTTCATCAGGCTGTTCAAACCGGACGACAGGCTGTTGGCGTGTAAAAGGAGTCTGTGCGATCATCAGACGCGCTTCCGCGCCATTGAAGCCAACCCAGCAGTATTCCCAGGGATCGGCTGCGTCGGCGCTGTAGGTTACGACAACAGATGGATAAATGATAAAGGTATCGCCGGCTTTTACGTCATGCGTAACGCCGTCGGCCGTGTAAACGCCGCGCCCGGCGATCACATGGTGAACCAGAAAATGGTCGCGCAGGCCCGGTCCCCAGGCATACAACGGCTCGCACCGCTGCGCTCCGGCGTTATAAATTGCAATCGGCAGGCTTTCGCGCGTTTTTGTTTTATAGGAATGCTTGAAAATCCCGGACGCCATGTTTACGCCCTCCCGCCATCATGAATGTCTATTGACATCATATCAGAAGTCTATGCGCCGGCGCAACAAAAATCCATAAAAATGATTGTTTTTTCTGTTGTAATAGGGCCGCCTTTGCGTTAAGCTATAGGAAACAGGAAATTTTGGACGTGACATCCGGCAGACGCATCCAAAAGATGGGAGGTCAACAGATGGATACGATCGAGACGATGACAAGGATTGACAGCGGCGCATTTGATGAGGCGTTTGGCTATCTTTACAGCGAAAAAGCGCAGGAGCAGCGCGCGCGCTATAAAAATGCGGCGCTGCAGTTTGAAACATTGTTCGGCGCGGGCCGTGAGATCCGCCTGTTCAGCGCGCCGGGACGCACCGAGGTGGGCGGGAATCACACGGATCATCAGCACGGGCGTGTTCTGGCGGCGGGCGTCAACCTCGATGTGATTGCGGTGGCGTCTAAAAATGACGATCGGATCATCCGCATCAAGTCGGAGGGCTTTCCGATGGATGTGGTTGATTTGTCGGATCTGTCGGCGCGCGATGACGAGCGCAACACAGCCGCTGCGCTGATCCGGGGCGTGGCCGCCCGGCTTGCTGCGATGGGACATCCGGTCGCCGGATTTGACGCTTATACAACCTCAAACGTGCTCAAAGGCTCGGGGCTGTCGTCGTCGGCCGCGTTCGAAACGATCGTTGGAACGATGCTTGGCAGCCTGTATGCGGATGGTGCGGTCGACGCCATACAGATTGCGCAGATCGGACAGTACGCCGAAAACGTTTATTTTGGCAAGCCGAGCGGTCTGATGGATCAGATGGCCTGTTCAGTAGGCGGGTTCATTACGATTGATTTCGCTGACCCTGAAAAGCCTGTTGTTGAAAAGGTTGATTTTGACTTTGCGCGTTCCGGCTATAAGCTCTGTATCGTCGATACAGGAGGCAATCACGCCGATCTGACAGACGATTATGCGTCGGCGGCTGTCGAGATGTGTTCTGTCGCCAGGGCGCTCGGCAAAGAGGTTCTGCGGGATATCGCGCCGGAGACATTTTACGGGCGTGTCGCTTCGCTGCGCGGCAAATGCACCGACCGCGCGCTGCTGCGCGCCTTCCACTTCTACGGCGACAACGCGCGTGTGCCGCGTCAGGTCGCGGCGCTGCGCGCCGGCGATTTTGAGACGTTCAAGGCGCTTGTCATTGAAAGCGGCCGCTCATCGTTTATGTATCTGCAAAACGTTTATACCTGCAAAAATCCGGACGAGCAAGGGCTTTCGCTCGCGTTGGCCATGAGCGAACATCTGCTTGCGGGACGCGGTGCGTGGCGCGTGCACGGCGGAGGCTTTGCCGGCACCATACAGAGCTTTGTACCGGACGATCTGCTCGAAGCGTACCGGGAAAGGATGGAGTCCGTCTTTGGAGCGGGAAGCTGTCATGTGCTTTCGATCCGTCCTGTGGGCGGCGTTGAGATCACACCAAAGCTTGGCGCATAACAGCAACTGATGAACAGGAGGAATCGACAATGGCAGAATTGAGATGGCATCCGCTTACACAGGATTGGGTCATGATTGCTTCGCACCGGCAGGCACGGCCGCAGATGCCCAAGGACTGGTGTCCGTTCTGTCCCGGCTCCGGCAAGGTGCCGGAGCATTATGACGTCTATAAATACGACAACGATTTTCCAGCGTTGAGCCAGGACCCGCCCGCGCCCGACGATGTGGCCAACGATTTTTTTAAAACGGCGCCGGCATATGGAAAATGCGAAGTGATCCTTTATTCGCCCGGTCATACGACAACCGTCCCGGAGCTTTCGGACGATCATATGGAGAAGCTGGTCGATCTGTGGTGCGAGCGGTTTAACGCACTGCGGCAGGATGAAGGGATCAAGTATGTGTTTATCTTTGAAAACCGCGGCGAGGCGGTCGGCGTTACGATGCCGCATCCCCATGGCCAGATTTACGGATATTCCTTTGTGCCGAAAAAGATCGAGCTGGAACTTGCGTCCTCCGGCGGTTATTTTGAAGAAAAGGGCCGCTGCCTGTTCTGCGATATGCTCAAGGCGGAGCTTGATTTTCAAAAGCGCGTCATCTTTTCCAATGAACACTTCACCGTGTTTTTGCCGTTCTTTACGGAATATCCATATGGCGTTTATATCTTCGCCAATTCGCACAAGAGCAATCTGGATGAGTTCACGCAGCAGGAGCGCCGTGCGCTGGCTGTGACGGTCAAGCACACGGTTGGTATGCTCGACAGTTTGTTCGGCTACAAGTTCCCATATATGATGTGTATGCACAACGCGCCGGTCAATGGGCCGGATGTCCATGAAAGCTATCACTTCCACATTGAATTTTTCCCGCCGATGCGCAGCGCGGACAAAATCAAATACAATGCCTCGTCGGAAACCGGCGTTTGGGCGCACTGCAATCCGACCTGTCCGGAGCAGACAGCGCCGGAGCTGCGCGAGGCATACGAACGCTACATGAAATCGCTTATGTAATTCGATTGGTAAAAGTTCACAAAGCGCCGCCTATATGGGCGGCGCTTTTTATGTCTAAATTGTGTACGTGGAAATGAACAGGCCAAAGTTTGTTAAAATTTTTTCAAAATTTTTTGGAAAAGCAATTGCATATCACCACAAGATATTGTATAATAAATTCTAGTTTCGATTTTTTGAGGAAAGCAATTGAATTGTAGTTAATAAACATAAAAATAAAATAGCAAGGAGAATTATTATGGAAAATATGACCCTTGCGGGTGCGGTTATCATCACCGGACTCGTCGTCGTGTTTGTCGCATTGATCGGCCTGTGGTTCATTGTGGCCATTATGGGCAAGATTTTCACGGCGATTTCGCAGAAAAAGCAGCCGCAGAAGCCGGTTCAGCCAGCGCCGCCGGCGCCGAAGGAGCCGCCGAAGGCAGCGCCCCAGCAGGCGTCTGTGCAGCCGCCTGCCATCCGGGTAGCCGACGCGCCCGCGCCGGCGCCTGTGGTACAGCAGCCTGTCATGGCGGTTGAGGATGGAATTGGGGACGAAATTGTAGCGGTGATCACGGCTGCGATCGCTGCAATGACCGGTTCTCCGGTAATTCCCGTCCCGGCTGTTGAAGGGCCCGCCTTAGAGAGCGGATTTGTCGTTCGCAGCATCCGCCGCACCGAACGCACGGCGTGGTCGCAGGCAGGACTTGCCCAGAACACGCAGCCGTTTTAAACGGCGGAACTGCTTATGTTGGCAGTAATGGCATGTACGGACGAAAAACCGCATTTTAAACGAAAGGGCTGACAACATGCTTGAGATTTTCCTGGATTCGGTGCAGAAGCTGATTAACGGTTCAGGTTTTATGAATCTGACTGGCGGTCAGGCGCTGATGATTCTTGTTTCATTTGTTCTTATGTATCTTGCAATCGGCCGGGGCTTTGAGCCGCTGCTTTTGTTGCCGATCGCTTTTGGTATGCTTTTGACAAACCTGCCGATGGCCGGCCTGTACCATCCTGAGATTTTCATCAACGATACGGGGCATATCCTATGGGAGCAGCTTGGAAACAGCGGCGGCCTGCTTGATTATTTGTATTTGGGTGTCAAGCTCGGCATTTATCCGCCGCTGATCTTCCTTGGCGTCGGCTGCATGACGGATTTTGGGCCGCTGATCGCCAATCCCAAGAGCTTTTTGATGGGCGCCGCGGCGCAGCTTGGTATTTTTATCGCTTTCTTCGGAGCGTTGCTGCTTGGCTTTACAGGCCCGGAGGCCGGATCAATTGGTATCATCGGCGGCGCCGACGGCCCGACGGCGATCTTTACAACAACACAGCTCGCGCCGCACCTGCTCGGCTCGGTTGCGATCGCGGCATATTCCTACATGGCGCTTGTTCCGATTATTCAGCCGCCGATTATGAAGCTGCTGACTACCAAGAAAATGCGTGCGATCAGAATGGAGCAGCTGCGTCCGGTTTCCAAGCTGGAGCGTATTGTGTTCCCAATTCTTGTCGCGGTTGTTGTTTCCTTCCTCGTTCCTGATACGGCTCCTCTGATCGGTATGCTGATGCTCGGCAACCTGTTCCGTGAGTCCGGTGTTGCCGACCGCCTGAGCAAAACGGCGCAGAACGAGCTGATGAATATCGTTACGATTTTCCTCGGCACCACGGTTGGCGCGACTGCCAGCGCGGAACGTTTCCTGACGCCGCAGACATTGAAGATCATCGCCCTTGGCCTGTGCGCGTTCGCCATTGGCACTGCTGGCGGCGTGCTGCTCGGCGATCTGATGTGCATTATCACCGGCGGCAAAATCAATCCGCTGATCGGCTCTGCCGGCGTTTCCGCCGTCCCGATGGCGGCGCGTGTTTCGCAGAAGGTGGGGCAGAAGGAGAACCCCACGAATTTCCTGCTGATGCACGCCATGGGACCGAACGTTTCCGGCGTTATCGGTTCGGCTGTGGCCGCCGGCGTTCTGCTGGCGATCCTCAAACCGCTTGTTTAAAATAGCAATTCGATCAAAGTAAACAAAAGGACGGTCTACAGGACCGTCCTTTTCTCGTTCACAGGCAGCGCAAAGTGTGGTACAATGGGTGTTGAAACAAACTGATTACTAGGAAAAAACTTGAGGAGAGCGATATGGAACAATCATTGTCAGAACGTTTTTTATCCGTCAGGCGGCGCATCATCGACGATTTTTTTATCCAAATGAATCCAATGCAGCGCCAGGCGGTTTATGCGGTTGACGGACCGGTGTTGATTCTTGCCGGCGCGGGCAGCGGAAAGACGACCGTAATCATCAACCGCATTGCAAATATGATTCAATTTGGCGACGCATATACAAGTGCACATGTTCCGGAGCATTTGACCGAGGATGACGTTGTGTTTTTGGAGGAATACGCTGCCGGTGAAAGCTGGGATATGGACCGTGCTTTTTCATTGATTCGAAACCGGACGGTTATGCCTTGGAATATTCTTGCCATTACCTTTACAAACAAAGCGGCCGGGGAGCTGCGCGACCGTCTTGCTGCGATGTTGGGATCCGTGGCCTCGGATGTCAATGCATCGACCTTTCATTCGGCGTGTGTGCGTATTCTACGCCGTGAGATTGAGCGGATCGGATATGGCCGGAGCTTTGCAATCTATGATACAGACGATTCGATACGCTTGATTAAAGCGGCTCTCAAAGAGCTGAATGTGGACGAGAAACGTTTTTCTCCAAGGTCTATCCTGTCAGAAATTGGACGCGCAAAAGATGAACTGCGCACACCGGCCGATTTTGCAGCGACTGTGGGGGAGGACTATCGTCTCCAGGTCGTCTCCAAAGTTTATGAGCGGTATCAGCGTCAGCTTGAAAACGCCAATGCCGTCGATTTTGACGATATCATTATGCTGACGGTGCGGGTGTTCCAGCAATATCCGGATGCGCTGGAGACGTATCGCCGCCGTTACCGCTATGTGATGGTCGACGAGTATCAGGATACGAATCATGCCCAATTTGAGCTGGTGCGCCTGCTCGCTTCTGAAAGCGGGAATCTGTGTGTCGTTGGTGATGACGATCAAAGTATTTACAAATTCCGCGGCGCGACAATTGAGAATATTTTGCAGTTCGAGGATACGTTTCCGGGCGCGCGCGTGTTCCGTCTCGAGCAGAACTACCGCAGTACAGGTACGATCCTTGACGCGGCTAACGCGGTGATTGAGCACAATACAGCCCGAAAGGGAAAGACGCTCTGGACACAAAATGATACAGGCGGCAAGGTGCGCGTCTATCGCGCGGCGGATGAAGGCGAGGAGGCGCGCTTTCTCTGCGATACCATTCAGGAGAATGTTAAAAATGGCGCGCGCTATGCCGATCATGTGGTGCTTTACCGCATGAACGCCCAATCACAGGCGATTGAGCGCGGTCTGACCAAAGCTGCGATTCCCTATAGAATCATTGGGGGACTGCGATTTTATGAGCGCAAGGAAATTAAGGATGTCGTCGCTTATTTAAGCGTCATTAACAACCAGGCCGATACGCTGCGCCTTCGCCGCATTATCAACGAGCCAAAACGAAAAATCGGCGAAAGCACCATTGCGGCTGTTGCAGAGCTTGCGGCGGGCGAGGGGAGAACCGTATTTGATGTGTTGGCCCATGCCGATGAATATGCATCGCTTGGACGCAAGGCACAGGATTTGATGTCCTTTGCCTCAATGATTCAAAAGCTGGTCGATTTGGCAGACAAGGTTTTGCTTGATGAGCTTCTGGATACTCTGCTTGAGGAAACAGGGTATCTGCGTATGCTTCAGGCACAAGGGCCTGAAGGACAGGCGCGTATTGAAAATATTGAGGAATTAAAGTCCACGATGCATCGTTATGAGGAGGAAACAGACGAGCCGTCCTTATCTGGCTTTCTGGAGGAGATATCGCTTTACACGGATTTGGACAACTACGATTCTGCCGCTGATATGGTGGTATTGATGACCATGCACTCCGCTAAAGGGCTTGAATTTGATTATGTATTTGTAGTCGGCGCTGAGGAAGGGCTTTTTCCGGGGATGCAGGCGATGAACAATCCCGAACAGATTGAGGAGGAGCGCAGGCTTGCATATGTCTCGATCACGCGTGCAAAAAAGCAGCTTTATATCTCGACAGCGGCGCAGAGGATGCTGTTTGGCCAGACAATGCGAAACCGTCCGTCACGCTTTTTGGGCGAGGTGCCGCAGCAGTTGTGCGAGGTGACGGACCAAACGGTTCTGCGGCGGCAGATGGTGGAAAATCTGCCGCCGCGCCGCCCGCGCATGACGCAGGCGGACAGAATGCTCGGCGTGGGTTATGCACCGGCTGCACAGGCGGGCGAATGCGATTGGAAGCCTGGCGATCCGGTTGTGCATAAGGTGTTTGGACCTGGCATGGTTTTGTCTGTTACGCCGATGGGTAACGATCAGCTTGTCGAAGTAGCGTTCGAATCTGTCGGAACAAAGAAGGTTATGGCGAAATTCGCGCGATTGCGCAGGAATTAACGAATGATCCGTCGATTCTTCATAGTTTATTCACGGTGATCTCCTGTTGTTCGACAAATTGCGCCAATTACTTTGCGTATAATTATTTTGTTGATCGGCGGGACTATCTGTCGAATGAATGAAAGGTGGGTTGCCGGATGGCGAAAATTAAAATGTGGATGTTGGCCTCTCTGATTGAATGGAACTGGAAACGGATCAGAAGAAACAGAAGCCGCATGGAGGCTCTGTTTGAGGCCGGTGCGCGCTACACATCCCCTGCGCTGGCGCGCCTGGACGGCCGTACGGCGGAAATCGGGTATAGGACCCGTTTGCTGGAACGTACATACCGGATACTTGCCGGATTGGACTAGGAACCTATTTGTGGATTGCTTTCCCAAAATACGTTTTGTATTGTGAAAAAGCCGTGCAAAGCACGGCTTTTTCATATGATATTTTAGCGGCATGGGCAGTCGGAAAGGGCGGCGCAGAGTCGATAAGCGAAAAGATGGCCTGCCAGAGTCAGGTAAATTGACGAATGCCTGCGGTCATGATAAAATAAATGCGCGGCATTTATTTTATCTTCATATGGCCAGGGCGATACGCGTGCGCGGCCCGCTGCCGCCCTGACGGCCAATTTTATCATGCCGCGCTGCGGTCATGATAAAATAAATGCGCGGCATTTATTTTATCCCCATATGGCCGGGGCGATTATTTTCCCCTTCATGGTCAAGGCAATTTGCTTCTGTCAAAATGGCGGAGACACGCACCGGCTCTGCTCTGCGCTTACGGAGATGCAAAATCGGTCCGTATGGTCCCTTTCGAGCGGATAGGCGCTATTTGCTGCAAGAAGCATGACTTAAAGCGGAAAAAAACGCCCGGCAGGCAATCAGCGCCGGTGAAAACTTTCTCTGCTGATGCACAAATAAACGGAATGCTCATAAAATGTATTGAGTACAGCTCAAAACATTACTAGGAGGATTCATATGGCAGAGCAAAAGACGGCCCCTGTTACCGCAACCGGGGCGAACTGCTTTAAGGAAGCAGTATGCATAGATGCCGGAAGGATTTATGATTCCTGTACCGACAAGGATTGCCTGACCGATCTTCAGGTCTACTTCACCGACCGCGCGCAGCCGGTGATTGATAACGCAATCAGTGTCAAGTGCAAGGATGTGGAAATCCTGACCGCTTATCTGGATGTTGAGCCAGTCCCGTTTAACAAAGGCTTCTATGCGGTCGATATCACATTCTTTTTCAAGGTGACTGTCGCCGCGTATTCCTCGCCGACGATCCCGCCTGCGACGGTTGTCGGCGTCGCTGCCTTCGCCAAGAAGGTAATCCTGTACGGGTCTGACGGCAACGTCAAGGTTTACTGCTCCACAGACGCGCGCAATTGCTGCGAGCACGACAACACCAATATGCCCAAAGCCAGCGTGCATGTCGTCGACCCGATGTGTCTCGATTCCAAGCTGGTGGAATGCGGTCCAGGCCGTATGTTCGAGTGCGGCGTGACGCTTCCGGCGTCGATCTGCTCCAAATTCGACGGCGATTTCGCCGTGTGCAAGCCGCAGAAGGTCGTACTGATTACAATCGGCCTGTTCACCATCGTTCAACTGGAACGCTGCGTGCAGATGATGATCCCGGCATACGATTATTGTGTGCCCGACAAGGAAAGCACCAGCACAACGGACGATCCGTGCGAGGTCTTTAAGAAGATCAAATTCCCGGTCAATCAGTTTTTCCCCCCGAAGCTTTCGGAGTGCGATCAGCTCTGATTCACAGCGCGGACGGCCCGACCGGCCTTTGCGTAAACGGGAAGTAACCATGATTGCCCGGTGAAGCCGAAAGGCAGCGTGTCTTTTGGTTTCACCGGGCTGGAAATGAAAAACAGGAGGAGAGTCAAATGCCGAAGGCTAAATTGCGGGTCACGCTGATTAGCCACACGCCCGCGCCTGAAAAAACCATCGCGGCGGCGGCGAAGCTCTGTTATTCGCCGGCGTCGCTTGCGGATTTAATGGACAGCCTTACCGATGAGAAGGCGGCCGACTTCGTGCAGATGCTCGCCTCGATCGGTCATGAAAGCCCGATCGAACACGCGAGCTTTACATTTGGCATTGAAGGCGTCTCACGAGCTTTCCTTGCACAGCTTACACGCCATCGGATCGCATCGTACAGCGTGCAGAGCCAGCGGTATGTGCGCGAGGCGCAGTTTGATTACGTCGTTCCGCCTGAAATCGAGGCCGATCCGCAGGCAGCCGCGGCTTTCGAGGAGGCGATGCGCGACGCGCAGGCGCATTACGACCGGATCGCCGCGCTTTTAAAGGCGCGGCATACAGCCGCCTTCATCGCGAACGGCGACGATGAAAAAACGGCCATGCGCCGCGCGGAGAAGCAGGCGATTGAGGACGCGCGTTTTGTGCTGCCAAACGCCTGTGACACCAAACTGATCGTCACAATGAATGCGCGCAGCTTGCTGAACTTCTTTGCACATCGCTGCTGCAAGCGCGCGCAGTGGGAAATCCGTGAGGTGGCCGATCAGATGCTTTCACTTGTATGCAGGGTGGCGCCGACGCTGTTTTCGAAGGCCGGACCATCGTGTTACACAGGCGCGTGCCATGAAGGGAAAATGAGCTGCGGCGACGCGCGCGGGATGCGCGCGCATATCGCGCGCATCCATGGCGTGAAGGCGGAGGACGACGCATGAAGGGCCGTCTCATAGTGATCGACGGTTTGGACGGAGCCGGCAAGCAGACACAGGCCGCCCTGCTTCTGGACCGCTTTGCGCGCGCGGGCGTCCCCGCGCGCGGCATCAGTTTCCCGGATTATACGCATCCGTCATCGGCGCTCGTCAAGCAGTATCTGGCGGGCGAATTTGGACAGGCGGACGACGTGCCGGCCTATGCGGCGAGCAGTTTTTATGCGGTCGACAGGTTTGCAAGCTATGTCGGATATTGGAAGGATGACTATTTGGCGGGGCATACTATCATTGCCGACCGTTATGCGACGTCAAATCTGATTCACCAAATGGGTAAGCTGCCGCGCGGACAGTGGGATGCATTTATAGATTGGAGCGCAGATTTCGAATACGAAAAGCTTGGCCTGCCAAAACCGGACGCCGTGCTGTTTTTGGATATGCATCCCGATGTGTCGGAGCGGCTGCTGATGAAACGGTATGGCGGGGATGCGGCAAAAAAGGATATTCATGAGGCAAACGCCGCCTATATGCGCCGCTGCCGCGTCTGTGCGCTTTACGCGGCTGAACGGTGCGGCTGGAGTATGGTGCGCTGTTCAGACGGCCGCGAGGCGTTTTCACCGGCGGCGATCGCCGAATGTATCTGGAAGGTCCTGATGGACGGCAACAAATAAGAACCTGTATTCACAGCCGGAGGATGCCGGGCAGGCGAGGGGTTTTGTACCTGATCAAGGCAAATTTTTGCAGACGGGCTGTCGCCCAGCAAAAAAATTTAACGCCAAGCGGGGCGAAAGGACCACCTGGACGGCGCATGGCGACTGTGAATACAGGTTCTAAAGGGGTAATTTTCATTTATGGTATTGGATTTCAAACCGATTGAATTGTCGGACAAGGCGTGGATCGATCCGCTGCTGCGCATGGGGAATTTCCGCGGCAGCGAGTATACATTTTCCAACAATTTTATTTACCGCAAGCTTTATCACATAGAGGTCGCGCGCATGAATGATTACTATCTTGTGCGTTCCGGCCGGGACGGTCAGCCGCGGTCGTATCTGTTTCCGTCCGGCAGCGGCGACGTAAAGCCGGTGATTGATGCGCTGTCGACCGACGCCGCGCTGC